>OGOX01002058.1_pt1 | contig 11975 bp, 9 predicted proteins | sample 1552761 | NCBI WGS metagenome assembly OGOX01 (sample SAMEA2580212, study PRJEB22360) | human gut metagenome | biome: human gut; feature: human-associated habitat; material: faeces | place: Denmark | collected 2008/2010
GGACGCCGTCGTCGGTGTCCTTGGCGGGGACGGCCTGCACGCCCTGTGCGTTCAGCCACGCGGCGAGCTCGTTTTCATCGAGTGCGCGGGCAGAAGGCGGCGTGATGACGACGAACGCCTTGGCGAGCGGGAGCGCGCGGCGCAGCATTTGCTGCCAGTCCTTGTCGCGAAGCACCCCTGTGAGGAAGATGAGTTTTTTGTCGCCGTAGAGCGCGGCGAGCGAATCCATCAGCGCGTCGACGCACTGGGGATTGTGCGCGCCGTCAACGATGAAGTCCGGCCCGCGGCGCAGGAGCTCGAGCCGTCCGGGCCACTGGGCGTGGGAAAGCCCCTCGTCAATGGCCTCGTCCGTGAGCTTGTCCCAGCCGCGCGAGCGCAGCGCGCTGCACACGTCGATGACCGTCAGCGCGTTCAAGAGCTGATACTCGCCGAGAAGCCGCAGGTGGTACGGCCCGCGGCCGCGGTATTTGAACTCTTGACCGTCGAGCGAGGACGAAATGCGCTCAAGCTTTTCCTGCGCGGTGATCGTGAGAGCCACGTCCTCCTGCGCGCACTTTTCGCGCGCGACGTTCTCCACGCCCTCGCTCTGGCCGAAGAGCACGGCGTGCGAGCCATGCTTGATGATGCCGCACTTCTCCGCGGCGATCTTCTCGACCGTGTCGCCGAGAATGGCCGTGTGCTCCAAGCCGATGTTCGCCACGACGCAGACCTCCGGCGCGGGGATGACATTCGTCGAATCCATGCGCCCGCCGAGACCGACCTCGAGCGAGACGATGTCGCACTGCTCCTGCACGAAGTAGAGGAAGGCGATGGCCGTCATGATCTCAAAACCCGTGGGCATTTCACTCATGCTCTCCGCTGCGTTCCGCACGGTGTTTGTGAGCGAAATGAGGGACTCATCGTCGATCTCTTCCCCGTTCACGCGCATGCGCTCGTGGAAGCGCAGCAGGTGCGGCGAGGTATAGAGCCCCGTGCGGTACCCCGCGCGCCGGAGCACGGAGGCGAGCATCGCGGCGGTAGAGCCCTTGCCGTTTGTGCCCGCGATGTGGACGAATTTGAGCTTCTGCTCGGGATTGCCGAGCAGACCCAGAAGCTCACGCGAGCGCGCAAGGCCCGGCGCGCTCTGCTCCCAGTTGTCGAATTGCAGATATTTGAGGGTCTCCTCAATGGTTTGCAGGTCTTTCACATTGTTCACCTGTATTTCCTGTAGAATAAGGCGAAGGCGTCGGCCCTCGCCTGCGGGTTTTGATTTATCGGTCGATCTTGCGCAGCATGGCGGTGAATTCCTCGGGCAGCGGGCATGTGAGCGAGACGAGCTCCATCGTCCGCGGGTGGATGAACTGCAGCCCCACCGCGTGAAGGCACTGACCCGTCAGGCCTGGAACGGCCTTTTTTGCGCCGTAGACCGTGTCGCCCAGGATCGGGTGGCCGAGGTAGGCCATGTGCACGCGAATTTGATGCGTGCGGCCCGTTTCGAGCCTGCACCGCACATGCGTGTAGCCGGGATAACGGGCGATGACCTCCCAGTGCGTTACCGCGCGGCGTCCACCCGGAACGACGGCCATGCGCTTGCGGTCGCGGCTGTCGCGCGCGATGGGCGCGTCGACCGTGCCGCTGTCCTCACGTAAGTTGCCGACCACGATACACTCATACGTGCGCGCGAGCGTGTGGTCGGCCAGCTGGGCGGAGAGGAACTGGTGCGCGTAGTCGTTTTTTGCCGCGATGATGAGCCCGCTCGTGTCGCGGTCGATGCGATGCACGATGCCGGGGCGCAGCGCGCCGCCGACGCCGGAGAGACTGTCGCCGCAGTGATACAAAAGGGCGTTCACGAGCGTCCCGTCCGGATGGCCCGGCGCGGGATGGACGACGAGCCCGCTCGGCTTGTTGACGACGATGACGTCGTCGTCCTCGTAGACAACGTCCAGAGGGATGTCCTGCGGAACGGCGTCGATGGGTGCGGGCTCTTCGGGGGTGAATTCGATCTGCTCGTGTCCCGTGAGCTTGTAGCTCTTGTTCGGCGCTTTGCCGTTCACGAGGACACGCCCGTCCTCGACGGCTTTCGCCGCGGCGGAGCGGGTCAGGTCTTCAATTGCGCGGGCGAGGCAGGCGTCGAGCCGCGTACCGGCATCGGCTTCACTTGTTTGCAGCAGGATCGGTTCCATCGACCTTGTTCCCCCAGTTTTTCTCGTCGCTCTTGCTGTAAAAGGCAAGGTAGTAAATCAGCGCGCAGACCGTGCCGCACACGACGAACACATCCGCCACGTTGAAGACGGGAAAGTCCATGAACATCGTGTCCAGCATGTCGACGACGTATCCGAGGCGCACGCGGTCAATGAGATTGCCGATGCCGCCGCCGAGGATGATCGCGAGCGACCACTGGCCCAGCGGATGGCGCACGATCTTGACGAGCAGCCATGCGATGGCGCACATGCCCGCCGCCGTCAGCGCGATGAGCAGCCACCGTGCGCCCGAAAAGCTCGACCACGCCGCGCCGTAGTTGTGCACGCGCGTGAGCTGTAACAGCGGCGGCAGCAGCGGCTCCGATTCGCCGGGCGACATTGTGTTCACGACGAGGAATTTGACGGCCTGATCCGCCGCCACGCAGAAAACCGCCGCGAGGGCAAGGCAGACCGCCTTGCCCTTGCCGCGTCGGTAAAATGCAGCGTATAAAATCACCATCAGCGCCAGCGCGCCGAAAAAGATCCACAGGATCGGCCCTCCGATGCTGCCGGAGACGACGATCTGTGTCGTGCCGTCCGCGCCGCCGATCACGCCGATATCGTTCATTCGCTCTCCTCTTCTCCTGCGGGGGTGTTTTCCGCAGGCTCTTCGACCGCCGGTGCGGTCTTGGCGACCTCGACGATCAGAATATCGTCTGCCTGACGGAGCGCGGTGCGCTCAGCCTCAGGCAGCTCCATGGCGTCTGCTAAGTCATGTGCCGCTTCGGCCACGACGAGGTAGCTGACGTACTCGTCATTTTCCGCGTACACGGCCATGCCGCGCTCGTGCAGAAATTCCGCCGCCGCGGGCACATCCAGCGTGATGATGGCATAGCCGCCGCTTGCGCCGGCGGAGCGGTCGTCTGCGCCGTCTTCCGTGTCATAGGTGTCGAACGGGCTGGCGTCGGCCTGCACGCCCTCCTTCTGCACGGCGGAATAGCTGTAGGTAAAGTCCTCCGCCGTGTCGCCGGACGCAGCGGGCGCACTCGCCGTGTCATTGCCGCTGGTATTGCAGTCCGCGGCGCTGTCGTTGCTGCTGACCATCGCGGGCGCCAGCTTCCACGCCGCGGCCGTGACGACAAGCAGCGCAAAGCACGCGGCCAGCACGCGCGGCCATGCACGGCGGTGGCGCGATCTCGCGCGCTTTTCCTCATGCACCCGCTTGAGCACGCGCTCGGAAAAGCCCTCCGGCGCGTCGAGCTCGGGCATTTCCTCGAACATCGTGTGCACGATCATCAGTTCCGAGAGATACTCCCGGCAGTTCTGGCAGTGCTCTACGTGCGAGAGCACCTCTTCCTTTTCGTTTTCGCTCAATTCTCCGTCCACAAAGGCAGAGAGCGCGGCGGCGTACTGTTCACAACATTTCATTTGGCGCTCATCTCCGCACGATTACATTCTGTAACTTTTGACGAAGCAATTTCAAAAAAGTTCCCGTTTCCGGATAAAAAGTTGCGCAAAAGTGATCGGCCCCTGCTGATGCGCGATTTGACCGTGCCCAGCTCGATCGACGCGCTTTCTGCGATCTCGGTGTAGCTCAGGCCTTCGATCTCGCGCAGGATGAGCACCTTTCGGTACTCCTCCGGCAAGGCGGAGAGGCCCTCCTGCAATAATTTCTGTGCCTCGCGGTGCTCGACCGTCTCCTGCGGCTGGGGCGAGGTGTCGACCGCGTCGACAAACAGCTCCTCGTCGTCGAGCGAGACGCTGCCGCTCTGTTTTTTTCGCCGCCGCAGCGTGTCGATGCAGGCGTTCGTCGCCAGACGGTAGATCCACGTCGAGAGCGATGACTCCTGTCGGAAGCGGTCGATCCCGCGCCAGAGCGCAAGAAAGGCATCCTGCGCGGCCTCCTCGGCGTCCTCGCTGTTGCCGCACATGCGGAAGCACAGCGTATACACTTTTTTCTCATATTGGCGGATCAGCTCTTCGAAGGCGGCTTCATCCCGCTTTTGAAGGCGCGCAATGAGTTCCCGTTCGTCCATAGCTTTTTATCTGATCCTCAGCGCAGATCCCGCTTGATCGACGCGCTGAGCGCGTGCAGCTCAGAAAGCGTTGAGAGCTGCACGATCTTCTCCTTATAATAATTCGCGTGGCTGATGCCCTTTAAGTACCAGCACAGGTGATGGCGCGCCTGCAGCATGGCGACGCGCTCGTTTTGATACTGTGCGGAGAGCTCCACCTGACGCACGGCGGTGTCCCACCGCTCGGCAAACGGCGGCAGCGGCGGAATGCCGCGCCCTGAGAGCGCGGCGGCGGACTGCTCGAAAAGCCACGGATTGCCGAAGCTCCCGCGGCCGATCATCGCCATGTCCGCGCCCGTGAATTTAAGGATGCGCACCGCGGCCTCGGGCGAAAAAACGTCGCCGTTGGCGATGACGGGGATGCTGACGGCCTGCTTGACGTCGCGGATCGTGTTCCAGTCGGCCTCGCCGCCGTACATCTGCATGCGCGTGCGCCCGTGCACCGCGACGGCGCTGACGCCCACTTCTTCGAGCATTTTGGCAAGCTCGACGGCGTTGATGCTGCCCTTGTCCCAGCCGCGGCGCATCTTCGCCGTGACAGGGACCTTGACGGCGCGCACGACCGCCTCAGCGATGCGCGCGGCCTTTTCGGGATCTTTCATCAGCGCGCTGCCGTCGCCGTTTTTGACGACCTTGCCCACGGGGCAGCCCATGTTGATATCCAGGATGTCCGCGCCGGAAATTTCGATCGCCATCTGCGCAGCCTCGGCCATGCAGTTCACATCGCTGCCAAAGATCTGCGCGGCAAACGGCTTTTCGCCCGGAAACGGACGAAGCAGCTGCGCGGTCTTCGTGTCGTGGTAGCACAGCGCCTTGGCGCTCACAAGCTCCGTGACGGTGTAGCCCGCGCCTTTTTCGGAGCAGATCTGGCGGAATGCAGCATCCGTTACGCCCGCCATCGGCGCGAGCGCGAGCTTCGATTCAATTTTTACCGTTCCGATCTGCATAGTCCGCCTCTTTTCGATAACAATACAAGCATAGTATAGCATAGCAAGACCGGCAAGTCAAAGGAACAAAACGCGGACGGAGAAGTTTTTTGCAAACAGGTGTTGACATCACGGCGGAGGTATGGTATATTATCTGTTGCCGATATCTGCCGGTGTGGTGGAATTGGTAGACACAGGGGACTTAAAATCCCCCGGTAGCGATACTGTACCGGTTCGAGTCCGGTCACCGGCACCAGTATTCTCTTAATTTCATATCGCGGAGTGGAGCAGTTGGTAGCTCGTCGGGCTCATAACCCGGAGGCCGTAGGTTCGAGTCCTGCCTCCGCAACCAGAAAAGTCCTGAAACCGGTCGGTTTCAGGACTTTTTTCTAACCTTTTGGCAGTAATTAGGAAGCGCAAAATAACGCTTTCTAACACTTTTCTAACACATTCCGGCAAAAGGCTGTTTTTGGGCACAAAAAGCAATCATAATAGAGAAAGTAACGCTCCCAAGATCAAGATGATCTCGGGAGCGGTTTTTCGTTCAGATGACGGCGGTATATGGCCATAAGACAGGTTCAGTGGAATGCTTCTCTTTCTACTCATCCTACGTTGTGGGACATTTAATGGGAAGTGCCTGCCTACTTGGTCAGAATATTCGGCAGCTGCGCGCGCAGGGCGGCCACGCCCTCGGCGGAGCCGAGGTCATAGCGCTCCACCATGTTCAAGACAGACTGCAAAGAGGTCTTCGGATTGCACCAGAGGTCCGGCTCATAACCTTTTCCGTCTACGTTCTCCATATTGTAGATGAAGTGAAACGCCTGACCGAACTGAAAGAAGATACCGGAGTTGGGAAGCTTCCACTTGTTTATATTCCCGACGATCTGCGCACCTCTCGTCGAACCACCGATGATTAGGCAGTTATCGAGCGTTCGGCTGTAGGTCACGATGCTCTCGCCGCAGGAGCCGGACATGTTATCGGTCAGCAGCAGGAACGGCGTGCTGTTTTCCAGCAGCTTCCCCTGAAACAGCTCATAGTCCTTATCGCCTGTCCGGAAGGCGGCAAATTCTTCACCCAGGTCCGCGTAGGCTTGGGTCTTGTCGAACATAGCAGTGCCCCAGTTGGAGATAATCGTTTTCTGTTCGGGTTCTTCTCCTACGTAGTTTTTCAGCCATTCTTTGATAAAGTAGTCGGAGCCGCCGGTGTTGGAGCGCGCATCAATAATGATCAGCTTCGCATCCCTGAGGTCGGAGCCGGAACGGACAAATTTTTCCACTGTCGGCTGATAGGCCCACTCAAAGCATCGAATGGTGACCAGGGCAATGCCGTTTTCTTTCAGATAGTGATAGTCTGGTACCTGCGAGCTGTCCTCCAGATAAGACTCGCTCTGCGTCCATGTGAGCGAAACCGTTTTCACGTCGCTGCCCTTTGTCAGAGTAATGATGTCTGTTGCATGTGCTACTGTTGTGGGGCAGAACTGGCGCAGGGAATAGCACACGCGGCCGCTCTTTTCAAGATACGGCTGCATTTCTACGTTCGCGTTGCCGCAGGAGGTATAGTACCATTTCTCGCCCTGACCCAGCAGATAATACCCATTTTCATCCTTGCCGAAGCTGCGGTTACAGTAATAGTAAAGATACTGAACGCCGTCTTCAAACGCCGGCTCATTCTGCTCTGTGCCGAAGCGGAAGTGCGCATCCCGTATAAAAAGTAGGTGTGGATACACCAGCGAGATCAATTGATCCTTAGTGATCGTCTGATAGGATGCAAGCTCTGCGCGGATGGCATCTTCCGCCTTTTGGAACGTCTCCTCACCGAAATAGTAGTAAGCGCCGTAGGAGTAGTGCAGCGCGCGGAAGAACAGGTCCACATCCTCAAGCGCTTCCGCGCGCGTGAGAACAGACTTGCCGGGATTGTTCAGATTTTTCAGGCTGTCGATCTCTGCCTGCGTGATCTCGACCTCGCCGCGGTGATGCTGTAAATATGCTTCAAAGCCGTCGAACGACTCTTCCCTTGCCATATCGGCGCGGCGCTTCTCGTTCACGTCCTTAAGCAGTTTTTCAAATGCGTTTTGGTAGACCGCTGTGGAACCCTTGCTCAAAACGATGGCAGTATTGCTGTCGGCGTCATAATCGACGGTAAAGCCGAGCGCATCGCCGAGGTCGCGCAGCTTAAAATAGTTGTTTCCCCCGATGTTGTAGACAGAAAGACCGTCCGCAGCCTTTCCGTCGATCAAAACGGACTGCTTGCTGACAACGGCTGTTTTGGACTGATCCCGCCCGCGCGCAAGCTCGCCGCCGACAGGGGTATATTCCTTCCCGGAAACGACCGTGACCGCATTGCTTTGCTCATCGAACGAAACGGAAAAGCGGCTGTCCGTCTTGCTCAGAAGCTGCGCAAGATCGCGCAGCTTGAAATAATTGCTGCCGTCGATGTTGTATTTGTCACAGTCTGCATCGACGCCGTCGACCGACAGGTTTTGCGGCGAGACCGCTACGTTCGCGGCGGAGGCGTAAGGCACGGCAACGCAAACCAGGAGCAGCGTCAAAATGATGGGCAATAGCTTTTTCATGGATGATTCTCCTCTCCCTTATCACGCTTTCGGTGCGCCGCTTTCAAAGAAGCGTTCCCCGTCAGAGCAATTTTTCACTTTAAGGGTAGCATACTCCATCATATGCTGCAACGCAAATTTTGCATAAAAGCGGTATCGCCCGTCTAAAGGCGACCGATAGCTTCATCCGCGGCCTTTCAGCCGAGCTTCTGCGCAAGGTCCTCGAGCGCGGCGGTCATCGCCTCTTCAAACGAGGGGTGCGGACGCATGGCCAGCAGGAATTGATCGACCGTCATGTGGTTGGCGAGCGCCTGCGAGACGCCGCCGATCATGTCGCTCGCATGCTCGCACATGAGCTGCGCGCCGAGAAGCTCGCGTGTTTCGGCGTGGGCGACGAACTTCATAAAGCAGCGGCCCGGGTCGGCGATGAGCGTCTTGGCGTTGTCGAACATGACGTGTTTGCCGACCTTGACGGGGATGCCCGCCTCCTTGGCCTCGGCCTCGGTGAGGCCGACGACCGCGATCTCCGGACGGCAGTAGATGCAGCTCGGCACGACGGACATGGATGTGTGATTTTCCCTTCCGCAGAGCAGGTCGACGCAGGCGATGCCCTGCGCGGTCGCCACATGGGCGAGCTGAATTTTGGCCGAGACGTCGCCGATGGCGTAGATGTGGGGGATGCTCGTCTCGTAGCGCTCGTTCACGGCGATGCTGCGGCGGTTCATCTCGACAGAAATGCCATCCGCGAACAGGCCGTCGCAGTACGGGCGGCGGCCGATGGCGCAGAGCACGGCCTCGCCGGAGACGGTCTCGCTCTTTTCCTTGCAGGTGAAGTTGACGGCGATATCCTCACCCGTCCTCTCGACGCTCTGGACCATCGCGTTCGTGAAGACCTTCACGCCCTGCTTTTTGAGGATCAGCGCGAGATTCTGGCCGAGCTCCTTGTCCATGTTGGGCAGCAGGCGGTCCATGCCTTCGATGACGGTCACTTCACAGCCGAGGTCTGCGTAAAACGTCGCAAATTCGATGCCGATGACGCCGCCGCCGATGATGACGATGGAGCGGTACAGGTGGTCGCACCCCTCAAGCAGCTCGTCGGAGGTCATCGCGAACTCAAGTCCGGGAATCGGCGGGCGGGACGGGACGGAGCCGGTGGCGATGAGGATATCGCCGCAGGTGTAGTCGTTGGCACCGCCCTCGGCGTCCGTCACGCGGACAGCGCCGGGTGCGGTGATGAGCGCCGTGCCGTGCAGAAAGTCGATCTTTGCGGTCTTGAAAAGCGATTCAATGCCGGAGGACAGCTTTTGCGAAATTTCGCGCTTGTAGGCAAAAATCTCCGTCATGTCGGCGCGGATATCGTCGGTGTGGATGCCGGCGTGTGCGCCGTGCTTGGCGTCGTGGAAGATCTGAGAAGAGTGCAGCAGCGTTTTCGTCGGGATGCAGCCGCGGTTTAAGCAGGTGCCGCCCGCTTCGCGCTTCTCGACGACGGCGACCTTCTTGCCGAGCTTGGCCGCATGGAGCGCGGCTTCGTAGCCGCCGGGGCCAGCGCCGATGACGATGAGTTCATAATGAGCCATAACAGTTCGTTCCTTTTTGAGAGCAATGCCGCCGACTTTTCGGCGGCATTGCGTGATGTTAAGATATGCGCTGCCTTCGTCAGGCAAACTGATAACGTAAAACCATGTTGCGCGCCGCGCCGACCTCGTCGAGACGGCGGACGGGCGTGGAGTGGGGAGCGGTGTGGAGCGTCTCGGGATCGGAGTGCGCGAGTTCAAAGAGCTTGCAGTAGATGCCGCAGACTTCGTCCATGGTCTCCTTGCTCTCAGTCTCGCAGGGCTCGATCATGAGCGCCTCATGGACGATGAGCGGGAAGTACATCGTGGGCGGGTGCAGGCCAAAGTCGAGCATGCCCTTGGCAAGGTCGAGCGCGGAGACGCCCGTCTCCTTGTGGAGATCGACGAGCGACATGACGAACTCGTGCATGCAGATCTCGTCATAGGCCATGGTGAAGGTATCCTTGAGCCTGACGCGCATGTAGTTCGCGTTCAGCACGGCGTTCATCGCCGCCTCGCGGATGCCGGACTTGCCGAGCGTGAGCACGTAGGTCAGCGCGCGCACGACGACGTCGAAGTTGCCGTAGAACATCTTCACGCGGCCGATGGACTTTTCGGGGTATGCAAAGCCGTACTTGCCGTCCTTTTCGACGACCAGCGGGCCGGGCATGTACTTTTTGAGGAATTCCTTGCAGCCGACCGCGCCTGCGCCGGGGCCGCCGCCGCCGTGCGGTGTGGCGAACGTCTTATGCAGGTTACTGTGGATGCAGTCAAAGCCCATGTCACCGGGACGGACGACGCCCATGACGGCGTTGAGGTTCGCGCCGTCGTAATAGCACAGGCCGCCCGCATCGTGAATGATCTTCGTGATCTCGAGGATGTTCTTGTCGAAAATACCGACGGTGTTCGGGTTCGTCAGCATCAATCCTGCCGTGTCGGGGCCGACGGCGGCGCGCAGCGCGTCGAGGTCGACGCAGCCGTCCACGCCGGACGGGATGTTGATGACCTGGAAGCCGCACATCGCGGCGGTCGCGGGGTTCGTGCCGTGGGCGGAGTCGGGCACGATGATCTTCGTGCGGTTAAAATCGCCGCGGTCGGTGTGATAGGCCTTGATGAGCAGAACGCCGGTGAACTCACCGTGCGCGCCCGCCGCGGGCTGGAACGTGACAGCGTCCATGCCGAAGACCTCGCCAAGCTCAGAGCCTAACGTGTGCAGCGCCTCGAGCGCGCCCTGCGCGGTCTCGATGGGCTGGAGCGGGTGGAGCTGGGTGAAGCCCGGCAGCGCCGCCATGTCCTCGTCGATTTTGGGGTTGTACTTCATCGTGCACGAGCCGAGAGGATAGAAGCCGTCGTTCACGCCGTGGATGCGCTTGCAAAGGGCGGTGTAATGGCGGGTGAGCTCATTTTCGCTCACGTGGGGCAGGTGCAGCGCCTCGCTGCGCTCTTCGGGGAGCTGATATTCGGGGACGTCACACTCCGGCATGAGGGTCATGCCGCGGCCTTCGACGCCAAGTTCAAAAATGAGCTTCATTTACAGCACCTCCTTCACGATGGCGACAGCTTTGTCGAGCTGCGACTTGGAGACGAGCTCGGTCACGCACCAGAGAATGCCGCCCTCGACCTCTGCGCCGCCGAGGATGCCCTCTGCTTCGAGCGCGTCGAGGATCTTCCTGCGGCAGTTGGGGCATTCGACCTCGGTGACGAACTCGTGGAAGAACGGCCCGTCATACACCAGCTCCACGCCGTCGACGGCGCACAGCGCCCCGGCCAGATAGTGGGCCTTGGCCATGGACTGCTCCGCCGCATCCTGCCGCCGCAGGTAATGAAATATTGTGCCCGTTTCAGCACGACACCCATCTTCTTCAGGGAAGCGAAATCCAGCCTGCCATAACGTCTTGCATATGCGATCCGCCCTGCCGATTTCGGTCCGATGCCCGGCACACGGAGTAACATCGCATAGCTTGCAGTCTGCACTTCCACCGGAAATTGATCCAGATGCCGCAGTGCCCAGTCGCACTTCGGATCTATAAATGTATTAAAATTCGGCCGGTCCGAACTTAGGAGTTCATCCGCCTGAAATCCATAATACCGAAGCAGCCAATCTGCCTGATATAAACGGTGTTCCCTCAAAAGAGGTGGTGCGGTTCCAATTGCTGGAAGTTCCGGATCATCATTCAGCGGCACATAGGCAGAATAGAACACTCTTTTTAAATCATACTGCTGATAAAGCCGCTGAGTCAGTGAAAGCAGATGAAAATCACTCTCTCCAGAAGCTCCGATAATCATCTGCGTACTCTGCCCTGCTGGTACAAACTGTGCCCCTTCTCGCTTTCCTGTAGTCTGCAAAAAATGGGATGGGAGTGTTATTTTACTTTCTACTCCACCACTCATTCCATTTCCCATCTGTGATGTATTATCAGACATTGCCGCATTTTCTCTGCCTCTTCTTCCTATATTGCTATTCAAACTATTTTCTATACTACTATTTGTAGCGACACTCATACTATTTTCTGTATCTATATTACTACCTATATCTCTTTCTAACCTAGTTTCTTTGAAAAAGGCCGCATCATTTTGTCGCCTATTTACATTATCATTCTTCTTAACAGATTTCTGCGCGTCTTCCATTATAGAAAATACAGACTTCTCCTCAACAGAGGAAGTATTCTTCTCATTAAATATACTATTCGACAAATATTTATTTCCCTTC
>OGOX01002067.1_pt1 | contig 11949 bp, 9 predicted proteins | sample 1552761 | NCBI WGS metagenome assembly OGOX01 (sample SAMEA2580212, study PRJEB22360) | human gut metagenome | biome: human gut; feature: human-associated habitat; material: faeces | place: Denmark | collected 2008/2010
AGTCGGTGCCGTCGAGCCAATCCTTGCCCAGAGCGCCGTTGATGGCCATGAGGATGTTGGCCTTGCCCATTGCGTCGCCGTCCTGCTTGACAGTACCGTAGAGCTTGCCGGCGTTGATGTACTCAACAGCCGTATCAGTGCAGTCAACGCCGATGACGATGATCTCGTCGCCGCCGTCGCCGAGGCTGTAGGCGACCTCGTGCAGAGCAGCGATGACGCCGATGGCCATGTCGTCGTTGTTGCAGAAGACAACTTCAATGTTCTCAACGCCGAGGGAAGCGATCTGCGCGGTCATCATTTCCTGTGCCTTGGCGGTATCCCAGTTGGCGACCTGGTTCTCGGTCATCATCTCGCAGGGAACGCCCTTCTCGATCGCGGTGGACAGGGAATACTCGGTACGGGCGATGGCTTCGGGGTTGTTGATCTCGCCTTCGAACTCAAGGGTAGCGACCTTGCCGTCGCCGTTCTTGTCGACCTTCTCGGGGTTGGCAGCGTACAGGTCAGCGAGGATCTCGCCCTGCATGATGCCGGCCTCTTCGGGCTTGGTGCCGACGAAGATGGAGTTGGAACCGGTCACGATCGTGGAGTCAACAGGCTCCTTGTTGTAGAAGGAGATGGGGACATTGTACTGCTTGGCAAGGTCAACCAGATACTGGCCAGCGGAGGTGTCGCAGAGGTTGATGATGATGTGGTCCTTGCCGGCGGCGAACATAACGTCAGCCTGGTTGTTCTGGGTAGCCTGGTCGTCGTTGCCGTCCTGCATTTCGAGGTTGATGGTCAGGCCCTTCTCAGCGCCGATCTCCTTGGCGTACTTGTCCATGGCAACACGGACAGAGGAGCCGTAGGTGTCGGAATACTTCCAGACGAGAACGCCGATGTTCAGCTCGGTCTTGCCGTCGGCAGCAGCCTCGGTAGCGGTTTCCTGGACTGCGTCGGTCTTGTTGTCAGTCTCAGCGGGAGCCGGGGTGTCGGTGGTCTTGGCGGCACAGGCGGCCATGGCCAGAACCATGAGAACGGCCATCATCATACACAGAAACTTTTTCATTTTGTTTTACTCCTTTGCTTTTGCTAATTTAGAACATATATACAAAAAACGGCCCCGCCGTTTGGCAGAACCGCTTACTGTATCGGGAACAGTTAATGCAAATTCATTCCAAGAACGGCCAATATGAACGGCATCATAATCAGCAGGGGCAGTCGAATAATGCCCAGCAGGCTAATAATGACGGCAACAAAAATGGACGCCATAACCATGGCGCCCATAATAATGACGATATTGGCAGAGCTGGCAGAAGCGACGCAGGCAGAAGAAGCCTCTGTGCATGCAGAAGCGAAGTGATGATTCTGATGAGCGGTAACGAACTTCATCATGCCGGGGCTCCTTTCCTTCACCGCTTGGGGTGAATTGATCTTTGATGCTGCCATTTTAGCGCTTTAGTTTGCTGCTGTCAAGACTAAAAAACTGACAAATGCACACAGGAAAACCGATAAAATTTTCGACAACAGGGAGAAAATACACAAATAGGGGGGGATTTGTACTGCTTTATGTGAAGAAAATTTATCAAGCGCTAAGAAACCATAAATATTACTGCGGGAAGTCATCCAGCCGGTGGAGGACTTTTTTGAGGAAGAACAGCGAGGAGATAAGGCAGACGACCTCCGCGATGGGGAAGGCGAGCCAGACATCATCCAGCACACCGGTGAGGGAGAACAGGTACGCCACTGGGATGAGCACGATGAGCTGACGGCCCAGCGAGACCAGCATGCTGTATATGCTTTTACCCAGGGCCTGGAACACGCTGCTGGCAACGATGCTGACAGCGGCCAGCGGGTAGGTGAAGGAGGTGATGCGGAAGGCCGGGATGCCAATGGCGATCATGGCTTCGGAGGCATCGAACAGGCGGAGCAGCGGCACCGGCAGGAAGAAGAATGCGGCCCAGCCCAGCAGCATGATGGTGACAGCGGTGATGGTGGAGGTGCGGATGGCCTGATGGATGCGGCCGCGGTTGCGGGCACCGTAATTGTAGGCGACGATGGGAACAACGGCATTATTGAGGCCGAAGAGCGGCATAAAGAAAAAGCTGTTGAGCTTGAAGTAGACGCCGTAGACCGCCGACGCGGTGGTGCTGAACGCCAGCAGGATCTGATTCATGAGGTAGGTGGTGACCGAGCCGATGGCGGTCATCAAAATGGAGGGGAAGCCGATGGAATAGATCTCGCCGGTGGGGGGAAAATTGAAACGGATCTTTTTGAGATTGACACGGACATCGGTATTGTGCTTTTGATTGAGGACAATGCCAAGCACTGCGGCGACCAATTGACCGATGATGGTAGCATAGGCAGCGCCCCGGACGCCCATGGCAGGGCAGCCGAGGAGGCCGAAGATCATGATGGGATCGAGGATGATATTGATGATGGCGCCGATGCCCTGAATGAACATGGTGATGAGGGTTTGGCCGGTGCCCTGCAGCATCCGCTCGGCGGTGATCTCCACAAAGATGCCGATGGAGCCGGTGCAGACGATGGAAAGATACTGGGCGCCGTATTCCGCGATGATGGGGGAAACACCCTTCTGCATGGAGAAGTAGAGCTGAGAGCCGAAAACCCCGAACAGCGCGAATACCACGGCGGTGCAGATGGAAAGCAGCAGGCCGACATTAGCGACTTCCTCGGCGGCCTCGCGGTTTTTCTCGCCCAGGCGGCGGGAAAGCAGGGCATTCATACCCACACCGGTGCCGGTGGCAAAGGCGATCATGAGGTTCTGAACGGGGAAGACCAGCGAAACGGCGGTGAGAGCATCCTCACTGATGCGGGAGACGAAGATGCTATCGACGATATTATAAAGGGCCTGGATGAGCATGGAGATGATGAGCGGCAGGGCCATATTAAAAATGAGCTTTTTGACCGGCATTGTCCCCATTTTATTTTCTTTTGGCATGGAATTGACGGACATGACGACCTCCGTAAAAGTATTTTTGCACAAATAGCAGACTTAACTTATAGTATACTATTACTAAATGAGAATGTCAACGAAAGGGGAAAAGGCTCCCTTTTAACCTTTGGGTGGATAGGGTAGAACTCCAGTGATTTCACTAGATTTCACTAAATCACGCACTTCACCGATACTGGATACCGAAAAGAGCCGAAGGCAACCTCGGCGTCTTTTCATGCCAAAATTGTAGAACATTGTGGTATTATGGGATAGAAAGATATTTGAAAAAATGTGTGAGATTTGAGTTCAAAAGTTGTGTATATAGGTGAAAGGGTAAATTCGAAAGTGGGGTGAACGCTGATGGATGACGCAAATATAGTCCAGTTATACTGGGATAGGAATGAGCAGGCAATCCCCGCAACAGCAGACAAGTATGGAAGCTACTGCACCTCGATTGCCAAAAACATATTGGGTAATAATGAAGATGCCGAGGAATGTGTGAACGACACATACTTGAACGCGTGGAACTCCATGCCACCGCATAGACCGAGCATTCTATCTACATTCCTTGGGAAAATAGTCCGAAACTTATCGTTTAACCGATACAAGCATAACAATGCCGACAAACGAGGCGGCGGAGAGTTGCCTGTGGTTTTGGAGGAACTTTCAGACCTGGTATCTGGCAAGGATGATGTTGGGCAGGCATTTGACCAAAAGGAACTCACGAAAGCCATTGATACATTTCTGGATAGTCTTTCTCCAGAGAATAGAAGTATTTTTATCAGCCGATACTGGTACACCGATGGCATTTCAGAAATTGCTGTCCGGCACGGCATGAATGATGGGGCAGTATCAATGACCCTTAACCGCCTCCGCCTTAAACTGCACAACTACCTTTTAGAAAGGGGCTTTGAACTATGACTAACGAAAAACTGTATGAGGTCCTTGGCGATATCAATGAGAAATATGTCAGCGAGGCAAGGGTATACCAAAAAGCAAAGAAGTCCATCTGGGCTAAATGGGGAGCGGTTGCAGCTTGTTTGGCTTTAGTATGCGTCGCGGCAATTTCCCTTTTTCCCCACAACAACGATAGTGTTACTACTCCGGGTATAGCAGACGCAGCACCGATGATTTATGTTAATGACACCTTGTATAAGCAGTCCACTTCGCAAACATCGTTCAACGAATTGAAAGACGATTTTGTTTATTTAGGTGTCATTGAAAGTGATGTTACCAACTTCCAAGGCACAAATGACGCAGGTAATTATTTGGACGGCATACCCAAAGAAAACTTCCAGGCAAATCACCCTATTGTTGGCGCAGAAGTTTATCAATATGGCGATAACATTGTAGTTAAGATTGAGGGGAAATACTGGTTGTATGAAAACTATCATAGCACAGACCTCGACGGAAACCCAGACGGGTATGGCCCGCTCCCCAATAACCAAACTTCTGGTGAAGAAGTATCAGAACAAGACCCTGCCGCAAACTGAATGAGCTATCTTCATATCGAAAGGGCAGCCGAGAAATCGACTGTCCTTTTTCTACGCCCATTTTCCGTCAAATCGACGGATGGATTGGCGGATAGGCTTATATCCACACAAAAGGTAAAAGGGAGGAAAAAGGAGGGAAAACCGTACCGGTTGGCAGAAAAATGTCCCCTGCTGTTCCCGGAAAGGAGCGGCAGGGGGAATACTTTTGTGCTTTTACAAGGTGACAAGGTTCCGGAGAACTTCGACCATCTTTTCCAGCGAACGGACGGGGATAAATTCGTGGATGGAGTGGAAATTGAGACCGCCGGTGGAGAGGGGAGTCCAGGAAATGAAGAAATAGGGCAAAGGACAAAGAGAAAGGGCCAGCCGGGGAGACAATTCCGGCTGGCCCCAAAAGAGAGAGGGAAAACCTGTTACTTTTCGAGTTCCTTCATGCACTTTGCAAGAAAGGCATCAAAGTTTGCGATGATCTGATCGAAGGGCTGAGAGGCATCATCGAGCCCCAGACCATAGAACGGAGGCATGGGTAGGCCACGATCGCGGATCGCCTTTTGCATTTCATCGACAAAAACGCCGACACCTTCGATAACAGCATTGCCGTAATCCAGAGGAGCCTCAGGGGGGCCGCCCCAGTTTTCATCCCAACTGGTCAGCCCGCAACCGCAGGTGGGGGAACCATCACAGCACAGCACTGCTACGGTATCATAATCCATCTGCATGTAGGAGTACATATAGTCTACTTCCTTTTCCGCCAGCTGACGGCAGTGACGGCGGAAACCAACATTGTCATAAAGATTCTTGGTGTGCTGCCAGCGCTGGATGCCAAGGTATAGGGTTTCGGGGCAATCCATCTGCTGTACGCCCAGATCGTATTTAGCAAGGATATCAATAAATTCCTTGCTGAAGCCACCGTAGCGTGCCAGCGGAAGCACCTTATTATTGGTATTCAGTAGGCAGCTGGAGCAAAAGACGATCTTTTTGCTGCGGTTGTCATTTTTATTGTTCATTGCCATAAGATTTGCCTTCCTTTGCTTAGAGGTTTTCCGCGGTGAGGCGGAAGTCGATATTTTCCTGCTTGCCCTCGAATTCCAGTGTGCGGCGGGCGGGTACCGTGCGGCAGACGACGCAGCCATGGCGTATGACATAGAGACATTCACTTTGCAGGCGGATAGCGTCAAACTCGCTTTCGGCGTCCAGTACGATCATATTGGCGGGATTGCCAACGGTGAGACCATAGCCCGTAAGGCACATAGTGCGGGCGCTGTTGCAGGTGATCATATCAATGAGCTGGGCGACCTGCGGATAACCGCTGAGTTGGGCGTAGTTCATCAGCAGGGCGGCACCGGCAAGCGGTGAGCCCTTGCCCATGGGATACCACGGATCCATGATGTCATCGCTGCCGATGCAGACATTGATGCCATTGGCCAGGAGCTCATCCACGCGGGTGTGCCCGCGGTGACGGGGGTAGCCGTCGGTGCGGTTTTGCAGGCAGGAGTTGGCGAAGGGATTGGTGACCATGTTCATTTGGGCTTTTTTGAGGAAGCCTATGAGCTTGAACGCGAAGTCATTATTGTAATTGTGCATGGCGGTGGTATGGCTTGCCGTAACACGGCCCTGCATTCCACGGACAATTGTTTCCCGTGCCATTGCCTCCACAAAGCGGGACTGGTCATCGGTATTTTCATCGCAGTGGATATCGATGAGCGCACCGTATTTTTCCGCGAGGTCAAAGACAAACTTGACATCGCGCAGGCCGTCCTCAGGGCTGTACTCCATGTAGGGTAGGCCGCCAACGGCATCGCAGCCCAGCTTCATGGCGTTTTCCATCAGGTCGGTGTGACCCTTTTCGGTGAAGATACATTCCTGAGGAAACGCGACGATCTGAAGATCGACGAGGTCCTTCATTTCCTCACGAACCTCCAGCAGCGCTTCCACCACAGTACCAGTCGGCTCGGTGGCATCTGCATGGGTGCGCAGGAACATGGAACCATTGGCGACTTCCCACTTGATGACATCGCGGGCGTTTTTCTTGATGGTCTCCTTGGTAAGACCCTGCATGCGCTCGCCCCAGATGTTGATGCCCTCGATGAGGGTGCCACTCATATTGTAGCGGGGCTTGCCGACGCTGAGGACAGCATCCAGATGCAGATGGGCATCGCAGAACGGGGCGGAGACCAGCTTGCCGGCGACATCAATGATCTCATCGGCAGGGTAAGAAAGCCCGCCCCCGATCTCGGCAAAGACACCGTCCTTGATGTAGAGATCGGTGAGCTCCTGATGACCGCGCATTCTGGCGTTTTTGATGAGAATAGTGCTCATAGTTTAGTTACCGCCTTTCTCCATGGATCATTTCTTATCGGCGACCAAATAATACAGGATACCGATGACGAGGAAGGTGGGAATGCAGGAACCAAGAACCGGCCAGAAGTAATAGAGCATGTTGTACATAACGGCACCGATGAGCCAGATGATGATGGCCTTCCAGTTAAAGCCGCCCTTGAACCAGTATTTGGAGGTGCTATCCTCTGCCAGCATTTCCTCGGGAACCACTTTCTGTTTCTTGATGAGGAAGTAATCTACCAGCATGATAGCGATAAGCGGAACGAAGATGGAGCCGACGATGGTGAGGAAGCTGATGAAATGACCGATGAGGTTGGGGATCAGCGCGATACCGGTCATAACGATGCCGCCGATGCCGATGATCTGCCAGGGCTTCGCCTTGGGCCAGACATTGACGAAGGAAATGGAGGCGGAGTAGAGGTTCATAACATTGGTGGTAACGGAGGACAGCACGATGATGAGCAGCGCGGGAATACCAAGCCCTAGAGAAAGCAGCATATCAACAGGGTTGGCATTGCCGGTGGTCATATAGGAGATGCCGCCCACGAACATGAAGCCCGCAGCACCGGCGAGAGAACCGATGAGGGTGCCCCAGCTGGAGGAGGACTTGCTTTTGGCGTAGCGGGTGTAGTCGCAGACCATGGGACCCCACGCGAAGGCGTTGCTGGCGACGATATCAAGACCGGCAAGCAGACCGATGGCGGCGACAGGCTGATAATTGGTGATGCTGCTCCAGCCGTAGTTCTTGATGATGAGAATGGCGGAAACAACTGTGAGAATAGCCAGCAGCGGAACGGAAACACGCTGCAGCCAGGTAATGGAACGCACACCGTAGGCAGTGATGACGAGCTGAACGATGCCGGTGACAACGATCCACAGGGCAAGGTTCTCAAAGCCGGTCATTGCCTTGATGATGCTGTTGATGGAAGCGCCGCAGATGACGGTGACATTGGCGCCCCAGCCCAGCAGCTGAATGCCGTTGGCGACGGAAGGCAGATAGGAGCCCTTAACGCCGAAGGTCATGCGGGTGGCAGCCATGGTGGGGATACGAACATTGAAGCCGATGACGCCCAGCGCCAGCAGAGGCAGGAATACCAGAATGTTGCCGGCGATGAGAATGAGTATCATTTTGCCGAAGCCCAGCTCCGCCAGTGAGCCGCCGATCATCAGACGGGGGACGGCGACATTGGCACAGAACCAGATGAATGCCATATCCCACAGACCGGTTTTCTGCTCGGTCAATGGGGTTACGACCAAGCCTTCCTTTTCTAACTTCATAAAACTACACTCCTCAAATATTCTTGAATCTTTCTATTATTTGAACACTGTTTTGTGCGCGCGCCACACATTACAGTTTCATGTTACCGTCAACATTCGGGAGTGTCAAATGAGAAAAAGAGAATTTTGACTGAAATAGAACGGAAAAACATTGCTTTTTGGGCCGAAAAAGTGTATTATTTACGCAAATTGGACTTCACTGTTTCTGATTAAGGTAAAAATGGTGCTGGATTTCACAAATATGCCAAAAAATAAACAACAATTTGACGATTTTGAACAAGAGGAAGAGGTTATCAAAGGCAAGACAATGAAGCGGAAAGCACATGAAAGTGCTGTTTTACGCAAATTTTGACACCAAAAAAAGATTAGAGGAGGCTAAAACGGTAAACTGCACAAAAGCGATAACGAATTTTTGACAAAACGAGAGGGTGGGAAAAATATGGCGACCATTCAGGAGATCGCGAAGAGGGCGGGTACATCGGTGGCGACGGTGTCGCATGTCATCAACCGGACAAGGTTCGTCAGTGACGAACTGCGCGGCCGTGTGGAGCGGGCCATGGAGGAGCTGGGTGCGCCAAAGCAGGAGCGTGGGAAGATCACGGTGGGCTTTCTGCTGCGCAACTATCGGTGCAGCTTTGCCGAGGACCTGATAGATGCCCTGCACTGCTGCGGAGATATCCATAGCCGCGAGGAGCTTTCTCACCGTGTGGTGGGTCCCGGTGATATCGAGGTGGTATCGATTTTGGTAAAGACCGAGATGACCCTGCAGGAGCTGAAAACTTATCAGAAGCGCTATGGGTTGGACTACATCATACTGGACTACACGGTGCGGCTGGTGCAGACCCGCTATCACGAGACAGTGGAGGCACCCATCATCTTCCTGAACCACGACCCGAAGGTGTACCCGCGCTGCTACCACATCAACTTTGATTACCGTGCGGCGATGGTAGCGGCGCTGCGGCATATGGTCTCGCTGGGGCACCGCAACATTCTGGTTATCACACCCAAGGAGAACCCCTACACCAATCGGCTGGTGCTGGAGACATGCAAGCTGTTTTACAAGCAGAACCATATGGCATTTCCTGATGAAAACCTGGTGGAGATCGAGACTTACCTGTTCCGTACGCTGGCGCTGGAAAACCTGGACCAGGTATTGGGAACACTGCAAAGCCGCGGCATTACCGGCATTATTACCACTGAAATGATGGCGACGATGCATGTGGTGGATTACCTGCAGCATCAGGGCGTCACCATGCCGCAGGATATCTCTCTTTTGGCCATCGGGGATATCTTCCTTACCAAGTACCTGTTTTTTAACCGCACCCGTATCGATATGAGGATCATCGAGGTGGTGCAGGATATCATCAAAATAATAAAAGGGGACGGCGGGCAGCGGTTTTTCAGCATCTCGCCGGAGTTCATCACCGGGGACAGCACCAAGGCTCTGGTTTTTGACCAGTTTGACCGCCCCGGCGCCAGTCAGCTTTCGCTGGAGCTTTCCGAGGCGGATATCCAAAAGGTGCGGGCGGGTGACTACAAGGTGTGCGTTTCCACCTATATGGAGACCACGCCGGTGAGCCATTCCAAGCTGGAGGGGCTGCGGGACGGCCTGAATACGCTGGGGATCCATCTGGTGCAAAAGACCGACGCCCACGGCAGCTATGAGATCCAGGAGCTGCAATTGCAGAGCTTTGCTGCGGCCAAGCCGGATGCGGTTATCTGCATCCCTAACCTGGATGAATGCAGTGTTTCGCCTTTCCGGAAGCACCTGCCCCGCCGCACAAAGGTGCTGTTTTCCTCCTGTGTGCCGACAGGCTTTACCGCGAACCAGTACGACTGCTGTATTGCCAGCAACATGGTGGAAAGCGGTAAGCAGGCCAGCTGGCTGCTGGGCAAATACATGACAGCGCATGGGCTGACCCATGCCGCCTACCTGTGCTACGGCGGAGATTCCCAGCCGGCGCGGCACCGTGATCGCAGTGCCATCAGCATATTGGAGGAGGAGTTCCCACTGATCACACTGGATAAGGTGGTGCAGTATACCGAGGAAACGCAGGCGTACACGATGATAAACGACCTGCTGCGGGAGCTGCCGCAGATAGAGGCGCTGTACATCAGCCAAAGCCGCATGGCGGAGGCGGTGTTGGGAGTACTGTCGCTGCTGGGGCGTACCGATATTAAGGTGGTGACGCAGGGCGTAAGTAAGGAAGTGATAGACCAGCTGGATGAGCACAGTAATGTCATTGGCGTGGTGGTGCCGAACAGCTATGAAATAGGACGGCTGCTGGCATACGCCTGTGCTCACTATTTTCTTGGAGTGGAGCCTGCCCCCTTTGTGGCGGTCGATCCGGTGGCTTTTACACCGCAGAATCTTTCCGGCGCATGGTTGAGCGTTATGAAAAATAAGCTGACATAAAAATTCCCCCTGCTGTTCCCGGAAAGGAGCGGCAGGGGGAATACTTTTGTGCTTTTACAAGGTGACAAGGTTCCGGAGAACTTCGACCATCTTTTCCAGCGAACGGACGGGGATAAATTCGTGGATGGAGTGGAAATTGAGACCGCCGGTGGAGAGGTTGGGGCAGGGGAGCCCCTCATAGGAGAGACGGGCGCCATCGGTGCCGCCGCGGATGGCGACGATCTTGGGAGTGACGCCGGCTTTTTGCATGGCGGCTTCGGCGTTATGGATTAGGGACATATGGTCGGTGAGCTTCTCTTTCATATTGTAGTAGCTATCGGTCATATGCAGGGTAAAGGTGCCGGAGCCGTATTTTGCATTCATGTAATCGACAGTCGCCTGCATAAGCGTTTTGCGACGCTCAAATTTTTGGCGGTCATGGTCACGAATGATATAGTGCGCTTCGGCGGAGGATTCATCGCCCGACATTTCGCAGAGGTGGAAGAAGCCCTCATAGCCCTCGGTGTGGGCGGGAGTTTCGGCGGCGGGCAGCAGGCCGATAAATTCCGCCAGCAGCAGGGCCGCGTTCTTCATTTTGTTTTTGGCACTACCGGGGTGGATATTGAGCCCCCGCACCTTGACCGTCGCCGCCGCGGCATTGAAGTTTTCATACTCGATCTCGCCCAGCTCGCCTTTGACCTGCTCGGAGAACGTCGTCAGCGCGCGCGTCATTTGCGCCGCATCCATGGATTGATGCATCAGCGTGCACAGGGACGACAGCGGATAATACAGCCGAATCGTCTCCTCGCGATAGCCCAGCTTGAGCTGCCCTTCCTCTATCGCATCCACGATGCTTTTTTTCAGTGCGTCCAGCATGCTTTCTTCTCCCCCTTCTTCATCCAAAAGAGCAGACCGATCAGCGTCGCCGCCGAAACCGCGTCCGCCGCCCGCCAAATTGCTTTGCCGACATAGCGAATTTCCAGCCTGCCCCGCGCGTTTTCCGGCAAACGCACCGTCAGCCGCGCGCGGTCGTCCTGCGTCCAGTCCAGCGCCTGTCCGTCTAGCTTCGCCTCGTATCCGTCAAATGCGAATAGCGGCACGGTCAGGCTCGCCGCCTGCTCCGTCGCTATGTTCGCGACGATGTGCGTTCCGTCCTTTTGGAAATCCGTGATTTCTACGCTGTCCGAAACCGCGATTTGCGTATCCTCCAGCGTGCTTTCATCCATGTTCGGCAGGCGATAATCCAGATTGATCGAGGAAAAATCCTCCCGGCCATACGGCAGAATCCGCGTGCTCAGCGCGTGATCGGAAAGCAGCGGATGCACGCACACCGCGCACAGCGCGAGCGCCGCCCAAAGCCGCGCTTCCTTTTTCTTTTCCGTCTGCGCCGTGCAAAGCGCGTCGCCCGAACAGAGCGCCAGAAAGAAACTCGCCATCATCAGAATTCGAAACGGCATTTGCACATAGTTCAGCAGCCCGTGCAGCATCTCGTTGGCCGACCGCCATGGCGA
>OGOX01002073.1_pt1 | contig 11940 bp, 15 predicted proteins | sample 1552761 | NCBI WGS metagenome assembly OGOX01 (sample SAMEA2580212, study PRJEB22360) | human gut metagenome | biome: human gut; feature: human-associated habitat; material: faeces | place: Denmark | collected 2008/2010
ATGGGACTTGATGCAGCAACTTCGGAATAACTATTTCTTCGGCATAATCCTGACAGGGGCTGCCGCCGCAGATAATGTCCACGGGCGGCAGCTCGTCCCCACGCAGCTTCGTGATATCCCCGTAGTGCAGCATTCCCGGCAGTCGTTCCCGTGTGACGCGGATGGGGAAATCCTCAATCTCGCTGGCCCACAGGGGCACAACGCCGTTATGGATGGCCGCCAGCGGAAATCCCCCAATGCCGTCAAAAAGACTTCCCATGGTGATAACTCTCATTTCGCCGCGGCCACCACCGTCCGCGCCATACTGACCGCGCTCTGCGCTGTGTAGACAGCCGAGGAGATATTGGCCCGCGTGGTGGTATCCAGTCCGAACGCACCGGCGATACGGGGGATCTCTCCGGCAGAGAGCATCAACCCCAGGCCCAGCAGCGCGTGATCCTTAAACACCATCAAGCCAGCTACAAGGATGGTGGCCTGCAAAAAAGCCGTGAGACACAGCCCCACGACCTGCTTGCACCACTGTATGAATCCGTCGCCATAGCCGCGCGGTACAGAGAACATATACAGACTGCCCACCGCGATCTGAATGAGTAAAATACCGCCGCGCTTAAGGTTGGCGAAGAAGACCTTAATGACCGCGTAGGCCATCAGCGCAAGGCAGAAGATGACCATAAGTCCGCTGGTTACCGGGCCAAAGCCCCGCAAAATGATTTGTCCGGAAGATGTCAGGCTCTCCACGGCGTTGAAATCCTCCAGCGCCGCTTTCGCCGCATCCCCGATGCTGGTCGTCCCAAAGCCGGTGATGCCCGCCGTCAGGTCGGCCTGCAGCGATACCGCCAGCTCATACAAGCGCACCGGCACCTGCGTAAAAAGGGAGACCGCCAGAAAACCTTTCATGGCATTCAAAGCCGTTTCCCTAACATTGCCGCGGCCACCGGAATATTCCACGCCGCACTCGAAGCAGGCTACCACCAGCCCTAAGGCAAACAGAACCCAGCCCAGATAGGAGAAAAACAACACCACGCTCTGTACCCAGCTCATGGCAAAGAGCTCGGCGCCCATGTTGCCCATCTCCGAGAAGAAATTGCCGAGAAAGCCCACGATCTGACCGTAGAACCAGTCCACGATTTGACCCAGCACCGTATCGGCTACAAAGTTCCAAATAAAAATAAGTTCTCACCTCCGTAAACGCAGGAAGCACTCTGCCGTCAGCAGAGTGCTTCCTGTTATCGTATTATGTTGCAGGTCACAGCTCCATCTTAAAGCCGTAGTCCTGCGCCCTGTCCTGTTCCACATCCTGTGCCACGTCATCCTCCTGCCGCTGCACCTTCGCCAAGGCCATCAGCTGTCCAAGCCGGGAGGAAAACGCAGAGATGATCGCAGCCTTACGGCTCTCGTCCACATACTCACCGGCCTGATCCAAGATATCCCGGATATCCTGCTCAACGCCCCTCAGCCTATCAAAGTCGATCCAGCCGAAGGAGGTCACCAGTTTGAGCTGTTCATGGTGCGTCTTTTTGAATGGTTTACACTCAATGGCACGGGCGGAGAGGATCTGGGGTGTCAGCTTATCGTACCCCAAGGAGGAGCCGCTATCGAAGATAGGTGCGGCGCCCAACCATTCCAGTGTATCTGCACTGCGGAGTAGTCCGAAGTTGTTCTGATGCCTGTCCTCGTTGGCGATAAGGTAGTCCAGCACGATCATCTGATCCACCGCGTGTTCCATACCCTCCACACCCAACGCCTCGCAGCAGTTCAGGTAGTGGCGGTAGAGCGATGAGTTGTTGTCTTTCCTCATGGACTGCATCACGCGCCACGCGCTGACAAGCTCCGTGTCCGGCGTAACGAAATCCTCACAGACACTGTAGGGCGTGTCATCATCCCACAGCAGCGTATAGGGCACGTGGGAGATACCCAGTTTCTCCGCCACCAGTGATGCGATTACCTCGTTGAACGGCTGCTGCATGAAGGGATTGCTTCCCGCCTTCAGCAGGCACCGCTTCCCGTCGATGATCTTCCAACGCTTTTTCAGATAGCCGTCCGACGTGTTATCTGGGGAACTGAAATCGAAATTCACCGCGTCCGTGGCCTTGCCCAGCAGGACGTCACCGATGTCCTCCGAGAAGGGATTTTCAAAGAAGTTGATGCGCTCCCACTGGAGGTCGCTGCCCCAGGGCCTGACCCAGTACTGGTCTGAGAGGCTCAGGCCAAAGCAGCGTGTCAGCAACACCTGCGTATTGGGCAGATTCAGTGTTTCCAGTGCCTTTCGCACACCGGAACGGCTGGCGGGAATGCAGCGGTCGATCCACCATGCATTGAGCGCGGCACGATCCACACCGTCCCGCCTTGAGGCTGTTGCCACAGGAAGATGCTCCGAACGATACACCGCGTCGATCCGCTGGATAGAACTTGTCACCTCATCCAGCTCCATATCGAGGACTGCGATGTTCTTGTGCATCAGCGTATACTGCATCGTGCCACCTCTTTTCTCAGTCATTTCCATGCTATTTTACCACGCTTTCTGCAAAAAGCCAACCGAAAAATGTTCAGACATCGCGGTCACACACCCACGATGTCCCAGATGTACAGCGGCGCCGTCAGCGTGAACACCAGGCAGGCGAACAGAATGGCCGGTGCTGTCCATTCAAACTGACCCGTCTTTCGATAGTCGAAGTAGGCGGTACCCAGCTTCACAAAGAAGAAAATGGCGAGAATCATATCAATGGCAGGAAATACCACATTGTTGACAACGGTCTTGATCTGCCCTGATGCCGCCGCCCATGTACTTTCCACCGCACCGGCAACATCACCGCTGCCGGTGGCGTAAGCCGCCACGGAAAACAGCCAGCAGAGCAGCACCGCTGCGCCGCAGACCAGCACTGCACGTTTTACATACTTCATAGATTCCTCCTTCACATCGTCATTTCGCCCATGGACATCGCCTGATTGCTATTCGCTTGGAGCTGCTCCAGCTCCGCTCGGTAGTCACTGACGAAGCCGTCCAGCACAGCAGGATGGCTGCCAATGAGGAAGGTATGGCGGTGTCCACCGTCCTCGGGCACGAAGATGGTTCTGCTCCATCTCTTATTGATCTCATGGTAGCGTCCGTCATAGGCGTGCAGCTGCAAGGTGTTGGCCAGCACATACCCTACACGCCTATAGCCGTACTGGTCAATGACACTTTTGGCGCAGCCGTCCTTGAGATGCATTCCGTCAAAGTCCCGATGGATCGCCAACTCTATCGCCCCGGCACAGGCACAGTTGGTGCGAAAATTGGCACGCCACACCTCCAGCTCGCCCCTGTCCCTTGCCTCCTTCGCCGTGTAGGGGTACATTGCCTCATTCGGCAGCATAGACCACATCTCCCTCCTCCAGATAGCATTCCAGCAGGGCCGGGCAGCAGCCGCTATCCAGCAGCAGCTTCCGGATCGGCGCAGGCACGGCATCGAGGTCAAATTCCCTCACGTCCGAATCGCAGTTCTTGCAGCAGGGCATACGACAGGCGTCCAGCAGGGCAGACACAAGCTGCGATGCCGCGTCAAACAGTCCGGCCAGTGCGTCTGCCGTTTGTAACGCTGTCATCTCACGAGGCATAAGCAGCAGAAGGCTATGCGTCATCTGGGCAGACAGATCTACGCCCGCCATGCCGCATTCTGCCAACTCACTACCGGGGATGGTCAGGCCGGTCTTGTCCAGTGTCATTTCGTTCTTCATGATAGATCCTCCTCAAGTTCTCAAAGGTCGTTCCGGGATATGCACCAGTCGGCATATCTTCCCATCGCTGCTGTAATCGCCGAATATCGTCATCTGCGACGCAAAAACGCGGGGGTCATAGTTGGTCATGATGTATTCCCGGTATATGTCATTTTTCTTCTTGGATTGGCTGTTGGGACGCTCCACCTCATAGATGAAAAAGTCCTCGTAGAGCCTGCGAATATAGTCGCAGTTGTTATAGGACACCATGGCGAAGCCCCTGTGCTGCGCCAGCACATCATGGAGCCGTTGATGGTCACTGCGGGGAAACTCCACCGCGTAACGCTCCGCCTCATAATAGGGCGGGTCACAATAGACCGTGGTCTGCGGATCATTATGGGTGGTGATGATGCTCTCGAAATCCTTATTCTCCAGCGCTACATCCTTCAGGCGGTGAGAACACTCCCAAATATCCCGAAAAAATCGCTGTATATCGCAGGAGCTCACACCATAGCTGTCGCCGTTGCCGTTATAGCTGTATCGCTGCAGCTTGTAGATAGCGGCGGCACGGCGCACATCCGACAGCTCCGCACGGCTTTGCAGCAGCCGCTTGACCTCCTCCGCCTCCGGCGATGGGAACATCTGCTCTGCCAGCTGCAGCTCCTCATCCAGATACAGCTGTGTGAAGTCCTCGCCCTGCAGCTGTCTGCGCAGCACATCAAACTCGTCGCGGGCATTGATCGGAAGAAAGCTCAGTTCTTTCGTCAGAGCCATAGGGCGGTGCTTGACGCAGAAAAGCAGGTTATACAGGTCGTGGTTCAGGTCGTTATATATTTGCAGGCACCCCTTCGGCACGGCGGTATTCAGCGTGATGATACCGCTGCCGCCAAACACATCCACCAGTGTTTTATAATGGATGGGCAAGAGCATCTGTATGGCCCACATAAGCTGTCCCTTACCGCCCATCCAAGGCATGAGCTTTATCAGGCTGTCACGCATCAAATTTCTCCAGCGCACGCTCCAGTCCGGAGATAGCCGCGTCCAGTCCGCTGCGCATTTTCTGCAAGCCGCGGATGGTATCATAGACCTCCGCCGCCGTTTCCGCGAAGTAGTAGCCCCGCTGGTCTGCCGCGATGGGTACGGTGTCCTGCCGCAGACGGTTGACGCGCCGCCGCAGCTCGTTCCTGCTGATGCCCAGCACACGCTCCAATTCCCGGCTGCTGATCACATTTCTGCGCCCCTTAAATCCATTTTCCAGATACAGGGCGACGGTTTCCTTCGTCATTCTTGCACTCCCTTCCGGTGACCGTTCACCGAAAAGGGCGTAAAAAGAGGGATCGCCGTCCCTTTTCGGAAAGCGGTCCCATTGTTGTTAAATTTTACTGCATAGTCATGTCCACGCCTTGCCGCGGTACTTGCAGCGGCTGTCCGTCCGGGCGGCAGATATAGCCGTAGTCACTGAAAACTCCCTTATCCCGCCATAACAGCGCTGCGCCGTAGGCCTCCATGTTCAGATGCCGCGTCAGCAGGTCACGATCCGGATCGCTCGCGATGACGGAGAGCTCCTCCCTCGCCAATTCCTCCAGAGAATGGAGCCCCGGCTCAAGGGCATATTCGCTCAGATGCTCTGCCAGTGCAAGCGCATCGTCCAGGCTTCTGATGTCCAGCTGACCGGCCACAGCCTTGAACTTTATCAGTTCGTTATTTCTGTCCAGTTCCTCCAGGCACTGTGCAAATCGGTTGATCTGCTCCATGCCGTCATAGGCCATATCCGTGAAGAGCCACATCTCCGGCATGGCGGCGTCGCATTCCTCCAACCGCACCTCCTGCCAGCTGTCCACCTCCAGGCAGTCCAGTACGGCGTCCAGCTCCACCTGCTTTGCGGGTAGGTACAACTTTACAGCACGGACGTCGCTGACGCAGAGGAAATAGATCATATACGGCGGCTTTCGTGGCGGTCTGCCCAAGTTGGACGGGGCCTGCCGCAGCTCGGACTCCTGCATCACATAGCCGTGGGGCGTAAGTACGCCGCCCTCACCCTCACGCATCGATCTGCCGATCTTCTCGTAGTCCAGCATTTCCAATACGCTGTCCGGCACGGTTGCCAAATCCGGGAGAAAATCGTTCTCCACGTAGAACTGTCCCAGTGCTGCATCGTCCGTGATCCCCGGCACCACATGACAGCAATCCACGCTGTATGCCAGATCCAGTACCCGCCGGAGCGTCAGATCACCGCCGTTGTTCTGATACAGATTGTTAAGCTCCATCTGCACCAGACCCTCGAAAGCCACGGCATCCACATCGCTGAATGTACGGAGCTTCTCTGCCAGTGCGTTGAACTGGTATAAATCGTACCCATCAAGATGTGGGGCGAGAAATTCATATCGGCCCATGTCCTCCACCTGCCAATAGGGTTCCTGTCCCTCTGACAGACGCAGTCTGTCCATGGCATCCACCATTTCCCATGGCGTGGCGGGCAGCTCCAGCTCCGCGTGATTGCTGTTGTCGGGATTGCCCATGTATATGGAAATAATCTTTTTATCCAAGCTCCATCCCCCCACGGCGCTGTACGATGTCCTCACAGTTGTCCGGGTCTGCACCGGGTACATCCCAGCCGCACATGCTGCCGATCTTCATAGCCTCCTCCTGTGCAGGCGTCACGCCCCTCTTTCTGTTCTGCTCATCCGCGATACGGCGGTTTTCGTGGGCGTCACCGGTAGACCAATCGCTGGGGTAGTACCCGCTTTCGCCGCGTTTGATGCAGATGAGCTGTCCCGTGCCCGGCAGCAGCGTGAAGCACATCTCCGGCAGCTTATCAAAGTGGGCGCGGAAGCGTTCCTGCTCCGTCTGGACGTTCCAACCGTGATCCTGCCACAGATGCACATACAGTTCGCTGCCACGTCCAACGGCAATCTCATGCTGCTCGAAACCCTCGCCCCAGCCGTCCGATGCCTGTCCTTCAATATATTCCTTCAGCGTGGTCAGCTCTGCCGCCGACAACTCGCCGCTGATCTGACATTCCGCGATACCCCACAGCTTGCCGTTTCGCCGCTCCACGTCGAAGGTGACGGAACGCACCTTGTCGTTCACACTGTCCGCCGCGTTGTACCAGTGCATGATGCCGCGGTTGACCTCCTCCGGCATCCGATACTTCACCAGTGCGCTGCGGATATGATCCTCATACGCGGTCAGGTCGTGTCCGGTCAGCAGCTCCGGTTCTTCCTGCATATTGCCATACACATCCGGCTCATAAAGCTCGGCGGTAAGCGGCATATACAGCTTCGTCATGCTGAGCTCGGGCGGTAAAACGGTAAAGCTGTCCACGCCGGGGATGAGCGCCAGCGTCCGTCCGTTGTCCCATTTCATATGAAACTGCCCGGCGTCGTCGATATAGTCCAGTTTTCCCGTCGTGCCAGCCTCCACCGGTGCATACGGATCCTGCATGGAGTCCAGCCGGATGCGTGTACCCGCAGGGTACTGCTTCCGCAGGAACGCCAGCAGCTCCCGATTTACGTTCATACTAAATTCCTCCCATCGTCTGTGTGTAGTCTTCCAGCTCACAGGGGTTTTCCTCACCAAGAAAGTCAAACAGGATGTCATCTGCTGCCTTGCGGATAGCGGGATCGTCTGTCAGGACTTCATAGCGAAACCCTGTGGTGTCCCGATAGGGCAGCTCCTCCCGGATGCAGTCCAGAAAAGCGTCGGCATCGTCGTAGAAGATATCATCGTCCCCTACGAAGGTCACCTTGCCTATAAGGTTCATAGCTATCTCGCCTCCGTTCTCTCGCAATACACCACATATCGCTGCCGCCCACCCGAAGCGTAGGGATGGCAGGTCAGAAGCGTCAGTAGGTCGCGTCCTTGCTGGATTTTGATCTTGTCCACCTCGTGTGGCTGGATGATCTGAATGTCAGCCACCGTGTAGGTCAACGTCTCCCATAGATTTGTCAGCGTAACGGTATCGCCAATCTGTAAGCGGTCGATATGCCGGAAGTAGTCCGCACCGCGCCAGCCTCGGTGTCCGGCGATGACCTGGATCGCACCCTTGTCTGCGGCGTTGCGGTACCTCTCCTTGCCTGTCGGACGGAAAGGCGCTAAAATATGACGATGACACCGTTTATCCTCGGGCGTTTTGCGCGGCCACATTCACCGTTGAAAAAACTGTAACCTGTCCACCGCTTTTTGCAACTTACTGGGTGAGAGCTCTTAAAGGAGGTCGTCATGGAAGACGAAAGAATCATTGATCTATACTGGCAGCGAAGTCAGGAGGCCATCTCCCGTACCGATGAAAAGTACGGCAGGCTTTGCACGAAAATTTCTCTCAATATCCTATCCAACGCGCAGGACGCGGAAGAATGCGTGTCTGATACATACATGGCCCTATGGAACAGCATTCCCCCACAGCGGCCAACGTGTTTTCAGGCTTTTGCGGCAGCCATTGTCAGAAATCTCAGCCTGATGAAGTTGCGGGAGCAGTACGCCCGGAAACGCGGCGGCGGTGAGTTTGATCTTGTATTGGACGAGCTGAAGGACACCATCGCTTCCGGTGATTCCGTGGAAGCGGAATGCGAGAGGAAGGAGTTTGCCGCGGCGGTCAATCAATTTCTTTGCACACTCTCAGCAGACGACCGAAATATCTTTGTGTGCCGCTACTGGTTCTTTGCTTCCATAGCGGACATTGCCTTGAGGTTCAAGTGTTCACAAAGCAAAGTAAAAACCTCACTTTTCCGAACCAGGCAGAAATTACGGCTATATTTATCTAAGGAGGGATTGCTATGACATCGTTTGACTTTCTGTCCGGGTTCAACAATATTGATCCGAAGTTTGTACAGGATGCCATCGACCTGATGCAGACGGTTGAGGCATCTGATGCCGAAAAGGAGATTATGAGCATGGAAAACTATACGATTCATAAAAAGAGACCTGTCGGAAAATCGGTACTGGTGGCGGCGGCCATCATAGCGCTTTTGTGCGCCATGTGCGTGGGGGCCTACGCGGCGAATCTGTTTGGTATCAGAGACGCCGTGATGGGCAGGCAGATCATTTCCGACAACTATGTAGACGGCGAGTATGCCGGTAAAAAACTGGCTGATGGAATGACGATCAGCATGCAGGGCTGCATCGGCTCCCCCGAATATGAGGCCTCCCGCGAGTTCAACGCCTTCCTCAGCGCCTATGAAGCGAACGGCTATAACGGAGACGCGCTGCACCAGCCTCTGGGCGACTGGGGCGAAGCCCATGGAAGGGTCTACAACGGTCTTTACACGGAAACGCTGGTCAACAAGTTCCTTGAGATCAGTGAAAAATATGAGCTTACACCGTGGGACGAGCTATACGAAGGCTCTGGATATGCGAGCTTTTGCGAGATCATCGGCAGCGATGGCTTTTTGACGCTGGAAAGCCCGTCACGGCAGGGCGTCCCCGATTATCGGGTATGGAACGACGGCTCCTTCTCCTACGGGGATGACTGGAGCACCGGCGGCGAGGAAGAAAGCTTCTGCACCGTTGCCATAAACCGCCGGGTGAAGGGAAGCATGAGCTTCGACTGCCTTTCTCTAGATGACGCCCATGAATACCACGAATGGTCGTATACCACCGCGCGTGGCGAGACGGTGTCTGTTTACTCCGGCAGCCATCAGTTCATCGTGCTGTACAACGGCGAGAACGCATTTATCAGCCTGGTTTCTCAGCCGGGTGACTCTCTCGGCGATGACGAGATCAAAGCGTATGTGGAAAGCGTTGATCTCTCTGCACTGGATAAGATCGGTCATATCAGCCTGCCGGCATAAGCCCGCCCCGATTGCGGCAAACTGCTGGACAATCACCAAGGGAGGGACGGAAGTCCCTCCCTTGGTGATTACTGGTCTTAGGTGGATCACAGCTTGGTTTTTGGATGTCGGTCAGGCTGCCGGTGTTCTTGCCGGTGGAGTCCTTTGCTTCGCGCACAGTCTTATCCAACGTAGGATTGCCGGTCTGGTTCTTGGGGTAGACGGTGACATCGTAGTTCCATGCCGTGCCGTCGATGGTGGTCATGGGCAGGGACACGAAGAAGGGATTGCAGGTGGAGGTCACGTTTTCAGGGACTCTGGTCTCTACCACCAGATACAATCCCTGCTCCATATCAGAAGCGGAGGTGTGGCCGGTGGCATCCGTCTCGGTCATAGCCACGCCGCCGTTCTTGACAGCGGCCTCCAGCTCATTTTTCACGTTCGTGGCATTGGCAGCCAGCGCAGCGGACAGCTTGTTGTTGAGCATATCGCTGGTGAAGTAGTTGACGCCGCCCTCGGTCTTGTGAGCGTCTGCGGCGGTCAGGCCGATGGCAGACAGCACGGCGTTGCTGCGGTCGGAGCTGTCGAAGCCATACAGTACGCCCACCTGACGTTGACCGTCCACCACTTCATTGTTCATGGTGACATCAGCAACGCGGATATAAGTGAATTCCACGCCCTGAATGGCGTATTTGCTTAGCTTATCCACGACGGCGTTATCATGCAGACCGGTGGAAATGTAGGACTCGGTATCCCACGCACCCTCTGCGCTGGCCTTGGTGATGTCATACTTGTAGATGCTCAGGGATGCTTTTTTGCCGGGGTCGATGGTAGGCTCTGCGAACGCTGTGGTGATGAGGCCCAGAGCCATAATAGCGGCCATGAGCATGGCCAATACGCGGTGGATCTTTTTCATTTGGTGTTCTCCTTCATTTCGATTTTTTTGTAAAAATAAACACCTGCAAATGCTGCGAGTACTGCAAACAGGAAATAGGTTGTAAATCCCGTGCCGCCTGTAAACGGCAGGGCAAATCCCGCATTGTTGCAGGCAGTGATGGTAACATCACGGTTGCTGCTGTCCAACGTTCCTGTGAACAACGGCTCGGTCAGCAGCGTGTAGCCTGCTGGGGCCTTGGTCTCCGTCGCACGGTACTGTGCACCGGTTTTGAGGTCGCTCCACTTGGCAATGCCGGTTTTGTCAGTGGTCACTCTGCCCACCTCCGTCCATGTCTTGCCATCTGCGGAAGTCTCCAGCATCAGCTCCGCACCGGTGAGCGGTGCGCCCGTGGCATCCACCTTGCGGACGGTGATGCTGCCTTTTTCCTCCACAATATTGACCTTAAAATGAATATACGCCCACACGGGGTCGGGCAGCGAGGTCAATGCCGCACACGCCTGATAATTGCTGCCATTGCTGGGCTCCAGCAGCACGGACTCTGTGCCCTCCACATCCAGCGAGTAGCCGTAGTCGCTGCTGATATAGCCGTTCAGCTGCGCCGCTGCGTCCTTTGTGGCCGTCACGGTCAGCGTGTTCCAGCTCTGATTGACCGTCACGCCGCTGATATTAGTGCTGAAGTAGTACTGCGGCAGCACGCCGTTTGTGTCGGTGGCCGTGCCCACATACTTACTGCCGTCCCATGTCAGTTGGATGGCGTTGCCGTCACTGAGCTGACCACGATAGCGCACGGCGAAGCTGGGGATCACGCCATGGCTCATAATGCGGTCAATAATGATGTTGTACGCCACCGCCACGTCGTCGCCCGCATAGTGGAACAGGTTGGCGCAGGTGGTGTCGTACAGCGCGTAGGGATACACCGGGCTGCGGTAGCCGCACACGAACTCCCAAATCACCGCCTGTGTCGCCAACTGCGCGCAGTCCGGGTGCATATTGAAGCCGTAATTGCCGCCGTAGCCGTAGGCCATAGCCAGCGTCACAGCATACCGTTGATTCCACGTCAGGTCGCTCCATGACGCGGAGGAATACTGCAAATCACCGCTGGCGGAGCGCACCTCCGGCTCCATGCAGTAGGCCGGGACAGTCTCCCCGGTGTCGTTCCGGGTGAAGTACTTGAGCTTGTTGCTGGTGTACGGCCCCCACTGGGGCACCGGCGTTTTGTCCTCGTGATAGCGGTATTCGTTGCCGCTGCTGACGGTGCCTGTGACTGTGGCGGCGTGGGCGGTCACGATGGACAGCCCCATGACAGCCACCAGTAGGCACACAAGTGTCAGCAGCTTGGGAATGGTTTTCTTCATAGCGTTCCTTTCCCCCAACGCAAAAGGCCGGCAGCATACGCTGTCGGCCTTTCGGTCGGGTGCTTGATTGTTTATCCGTACAGCACCACTACGATATACTCGTCCGATGCCGCATTGTAGCAGGCGGTGCAGTTGAACCGCGCATACGCGCTGACCGTTTCCGCGCCGTCCATGGCGGCGAGGCAGGGGAAGGTGGGGGCCACGTTGGCCCTTTCGAGAAACAGGA
>OGOX01002075.1_pt1 | contig 11930 bp, 10 predicted proteins | sample 1552761 | NCBI WGS metagenome assembly OGOX01 (sample SAMEA2580212, study PRJEB22360) | human gut metagenome | biome: human gut; feature: human-associated habitat; material: faeces | place: Denmark | collected 2008/2010
GAGTGTAAGATGATTTCAAAGTATCTTACACTCCCCTGCATACATCTTACACACCCACCCCGCTGCCGTGCAGTCAATATGGACGTATGCGGTGGATTATACGCCACAAGGACATAGGAAAACCTGTCGGAGCAACAGACTTTTCTGCTCCCCTATGTCGTGATACCCCCCCCTCCCGTGCTTGAGCCGTGTGGCAGCATGTGGGGTGTGTAGGTTGTGTGTAGGTAAATCTGGAAGCATCTTACACTAAGTAATGTGTTGATAATCAATGAATTGCAACGTGTTTGTGTAAGATGTAAGATGCACGATAAGTAAAGCTTTTGTAGTATGGTAAAGGTCCCGCTACCATCAAATGCAAGCACTAAACGCAAGCACAAAACGCTAGCACTAATGGGGGCGACGCGTCCCGCGTTCATCGGGAAAAATGCAATGCTCATACACTATAAGCAAAGGCTCACAGACAGCACGAATTACACTCATGTCTGTGAGCCTTTGTCATAAAAATCCCGCGAGACGCGTCGCCCCCATTAGTGCTTGCGTTTGGTGCTTGCGTTTAGTGGTAGCGTTTTTTCAGACTTCGTCAATGCGTCGCCCAATCAATTAACACAACTCACTGATTTTCAATATGCGCTATGTGATGGCGAAAAGAAAGTGACAAAGTCAGGAAATGAGCATACGCTTTGCATGTCTAATTTATATCAAAACCCAGTTACAAACCATAATACAAGGATTTACGGAACAAACAATTATACGTTCATAGCAATTATGAGGTATCATATTATACGAATTATTCCACCAAAGCCCCGGATTTATGCAAAGCGTGCCACAAACTATGCCTGTAGTCGTCATTCAAACGTTCCATCTCATTTGCCACACGTTCGATGTGAGTACGATTTGAGACATCATCAAAAGGGCATATTTTCACAACAGGCTGATAACAATTTAACGCAGCCCATTTTTTCAAATCCGCCTCCGAAATCATTGCGAGTGGGCGTATTATGGTCATATCAAATTTGCGCATTCTAATTCGAACAGGCATTGTAGAGAATGTGCCGTTGAATGTCAAGTTCATCAAAGCCGTTCGTAATATATCATCTTGATGATGCCCTAAAGCTATCTTGTTAAAATGCAGAGCCTGCGCCTGAGAGAATAAGACCTTACGCCTGTTCCAAGAACATAAGAAACAAGGAGTTCGCTTTTTATCACGGTCTTCTTCGTACCCTGTTTCAATAACATGCAAGGGAATATGCCACTTGCTGCACCGATCTTTCAAATATTGCACATCTGTTTCGTAGTGTATGTTTTTCATACGTACATGAACAGCTTCTAAACAAAAGTAGCCATTGCTATGTAACATACGTTCGCCCAACAAGTCTAAAAGTGACAAAGAATCCTTTCCACCAGAAAGCCCCAACAAAATACGATCTCCCTTTTCTATGAGTTCGAATGTCTTTATTGCCTGTCCGAGCCGTTTCTGCAGCCGACGATGAAGGACACACTCCAAATCTGTTTTCATAAAGTTGTCTATTTTACAAAAACAAAATAAACGGCTGCTATCAAACAAGCGAATGCCGCTAAATGGTTCCAATGGAACCCTTCGCCCTTAAACATTAAAGTGACGATTACTGTAAACACAATAAGCGAAATGACCTCCTGTACCACCTTTAATTGCATCAATGTAAAAGGACCGCCATTTTCAATAAAGCCAATTCTATTGGCTGGCACTTGGCACATGTATTCAAATAGGGCTACCGCCCATGAAAACAGGATTACAGCTATTAACGGCCAATTGCGACTGACACCTGTTTCCTGCAATTTAAGATGACCATACCAGGCAAAGGTCATAAAAACGTTGGAACATATTAGCAACAATATTGTAAATAAACCTTGTTTCATTATTCAGCAAAAAACGATGTTGGGAATTTAACTTTAGCGTAAATAGATATTGGACATTTGCTCCTCTGATATAGTAGTAGCAGGACCATGCCCCGGGTAAACGACCACCTCACCCGGAAGCGTTAGAACCTTGCTTCTTAAAGTTGAAATGAGAGAGCGTTCATTTCCACCTGGCAAATCACAACGTCCAATTTCACGACGGAAAAGATTGTCCCCACTAAAGAGAACGCCATCAGCCTTACTATAAAAATTGACGCCTCCTGGTGTATGACCAGGCGTCTCTATGACCTTCAAAGTAATATTTCCGACATGCAAGCTATCTCCATCCTTAAAGTATTTACGGGCAGAAGGCAACTTAAAGTCTACGTTCAAATGCAAGAACTGTTGCATCTGATTTACAGCGTTTTCAAAAGTCTCTCTCTCATCTTCACAAAGTTCTATTGGAACATTATATTTTTCGCTGATATATGCAGCGCCAAACACATGGTCAAAATGTCCATGAGTATTCAGCAACCTCACCAAGTTTAATTGGTGTTTGTCTATAAATGAAGTGACAGCACTCTTTTCTTCTTCGTAAAAGGCGCCGCAATCAATCAACGCTGCATTTTTATTGTCATCCCAAATTAGATAACAATTTTCCCCGACCATATTAAAGACAAAACGTTCTATTTGCATATCTACTATAATTGAATATACATAACCTTTTTAGTATCAAAGAATTCGTCATCGAAATACGACTTCAAATCCCATATTTCCGAATGATTTTTGAATGGTGCCACTTCTTCTGTCATATCGCCACCCTTTAAGCAAATAAGACCATTAGGAAGCGCATTACGTTGTTCTTTCGAAACGTTTTTTCGAATCAACTTTACCAAGTCTGAGGCGTTCATTACCGCTCTACTCACAACAAAATCATACTTATTCTTCTCTTCTATTACATTTCGATGTTCCACCACAACATTTTTCAGTCCTATCGCATTTGCCACAGCCGCAGCCACCCTCGTTTTTTTGCCAATACTGTCTATCAGCTTGAACTTGCAGTTGGGGAAAAGGATTGCAAGCGGAATTCCTGGAAAACCGCCCCCCGTACCAATATCCAATATATTTGACCCTTGTCTGAATTTGACAACTTTTGCAATACCCAACGAGTGAAGTACATGGTGCATGTAAAGATTGTCTATATCCTTACGAGATATGACATTTATCTTAGCGTTCCACTCCTGATACAGAGGACCGAGCGCACGAAACTGCGCACGCTGTTCGTCGTTAATGTCCTTAAAATACTGAAAGATAATTTCTTCGTTCATCTTTTTGATACAATTTGGTGCAAAGGTAGTGGAAAATCATTAACTTTGCAATCTGAAACCGCTGAAACTTACAAACACAAAAAATTAAGACCGTGTCAGAGACTAAGTACATTTTCGTAACGGGAGGTGTGGCCTCCTCGTTAGGCAAAGGCATTATTGCCGCTTCAATTGGCAAATTGTTGCAAGCCCGTGGGTTCAACATCACAATTCAGAAATTCGACCCCTACATCAACATCGACCCAGGTACACTCAATCCTTATGAGCACGGCGAATGCTATGTAACAGATGATGGTCAAGAGACAGACTTAGACCTTGGCCACTATGAAAGATTTACTGGCATCAAAACTACTCGTTACAACAATTTTACCACAGGCAAGATTTACCAAAGCGTTATTGACAAGGAACGTCGAGGCGACTACCTTGGCAAGACCATTCAAGTCATACCACATATCACTGATGAAATCAAACGTGACATGCTTTACCTTGGCAAAACCAAAAAGTATGATTTCGTTATAACAGAAATAGGCGGAACCGTTGGTGATATTGAAGGCCAGCCCTTTCTTGAAGCAATAAGGCAGCTCAAATGGGATTTAGGGAAAAATGCTGTATGCATTCATCTTACTTATGTCCCATATTTGGCTGCTGCAGGTGAATTAAAGACTAAACCGACACAACACTCTGTAAAGGAATTGCAAAGTTTAGGCATACAACCAGACATTTTGGTTTTACGTGCAGAACATGAATTAGGCACAGGATTACGACGTAAGATTGCCGCTTTTTGCAATGTTTCGCCTGAGGCTGTGGTGCAAAGTTTGGACCAACCTACCATTTATGAGGTTCCACTACGAATGCAAGAACAAGGTCTTGACGCTACAATCCTTCGAAAACTCGATATGCCCGTAGGTGAAACTCCGGGATTGGGACCTTGGCGCTCATTCTTGGACAGACGTCACAAGGCTACTGAAATCATCAACATAGGTTTAGTCGGAAAGTACGACCTTCAAGATGCTTACAAGAGCATACTTGAAGCCTTGTCTCAAGCAGGAACCTACAACGACCGTAAGGTTAAATGCCATTTCATCAATAGCGAAAAAATAGACGCAACAACCGTGGCTGACAAGTTGGCCGGAATGGACGGCTATGTCATATGTCCAGGATTTGGGCAACGTGGTATTGAAGGCAAAATTATTGCAGCTCAATATTGTCGTGAACATAACAAGCCTACATTCGGCATCTGCCTTGGTATGCAAATGATGGTTATCGAATTTGGTCGCAATGTCTTAGGATACAGTGATGCCAATTCTGTTGAAATGGACAGCAAGACGGCTCACAACGTAATAGACTTGATGGAAGACCAGAAAAACATAACGAACATGGGCGGAACAATGCGTTTGGGCGGTTATGAATGTACTCTGCGCGAAGGCAGCCGAGTTCGTGAAATCTACGGAAAAGAGATTATTCGCGAACGTCATCGCCATCGTTACGAGTTCAACAATGACTACCGTGCGGCCTATGAACAAGCTGGCATGGAATGTGTAGGAACAAATCCCGACACTGATTTGGTCGAAATTGTTGAAATACCAACACTCACATGGTATGTCGGAACGCAGTTCCACCCCGAATATTCAAGTACGGTACTGAAGCCTCACCCTTTATTCTTAGACTTTGTGAAGGCTGCAATAGAAAACAAGAAATAACATCTTAATTACATAACTACCTCTTTCCCACCTCTCTTTGAGGTGAGGAAGAGGCATAATACTCTCTATGGATAAGAATACGATCGTTGGATTGTTCCTAATTGCTGCTGTACTTATCGGCTTCAGTTGGTATAATACCAACCAAGAGCGAAATTTGCAGCATCCACAGGTAGAACAGACAAGCCTGCCTGCAGCTAAACAATATTCGCAACAGAACCACGGCTCTGTAAAGAAAATCGCCACTGACAGCACCGATATCTTTTTTGCTGCTACAAAAGGTGAAGCCAAAGATATCACATTACAGAATGCCAAAATTCGCGTAAAGGTCAGCACAAAAGGCGGTAGCGTTGAAAGCGTAGAATTGAAAGAATACAAGAGCTACCAGGATTTTGAGGCACAAAAAGACAAGCCTCTGCTGCTCTATTCATCAAAGGACGCAAATCTCAATTTCCTTTTGGATACAAAGGAAAATACGATGGATTTCTCCAATTACTACTTTGAGCCAGTTAATGTTACCGACAGTACTGTAACTATGCGTTTAACGGCACAAGATGGAGCCACCATTGATATAGACTACAAACTGCTAAAGGACAACTACCTCCTGAATTTTGATGTGAAGTCACAAGGTATGCAAAAGCATCTGCCTTCATCTCTCAACAGCATTCAACTGGCATGGCACGACCGTGTTTCTCAACACGAAAAAGGTTTCTATTTTGAGAACATGTATTCGACGCTGACCTATAAGAAACATGACGATGACACTAAAAAATTGTCTGAAAACGAGACTGAAGAAGAAAGTGTAACGGAGAGCGTTGACTGGATAGCATTCAAAAATCAATATTTCAGCTCGGTTTTAATGGCTGCTGATCCAATGCAAAAGGTCAATGTAAAGAGCCAACAACTCGAAGAAAACTCAGGCTACTTGAAGAATTATTCAGCAGACATGGCCGCTTCCTTTGACGCTTCTGGCACAAAGACTACAAAATTCCAATTCTATTTTGGCCCCAACAACTATCGTCTCTTGCAGTCGATGGACAACTTTAAGGTTTCCGAGTTCGACAACGACCTTCAAGATCTTGTCTACTTGGGTTGGCCTATTGTCAAATGGATTAACCGTTTCTTTACGCTTTATGTATTCGACTTCCTTACAAAGTTAGGATTGCCTATGGGAGTTGTGCTTCTGCTCATAACCCTCTTGATCCGCGTCATCGTATATGTACCAACACGCAAGAGTTTCCTCAGCAGTGCAAAAATGCGTGTGCTTAAACCTAAAGTTGACGCCATTGCAGCCAAATATCCTAAACAAGAGGACGCAATGAAACGCCAACAAGAAACAATGTCCTTGTATTCGCAATATGGAGTAAGCCCTATGGGAGGCTGTCTGCCAATGCTTATACAGATGCCTGTATTAGTAGCCATGTTCAACTTCGTTCCTAACGCAATTGAACTGCGACAGAAAAGTTTCCTTTGGGCTGACGACCTATCCACATACGACAGCATAATTTCATGGAATACGAATATTTGGGGATTAGGTAATCATTTGAGCCTATTCTGCTTGCTGTTCTGTGCCACGAACTTGCTTTACAGCATAATGACCATGAAGCAGCAACGTGAAACCATGTCGGGCGAACAAGCCCAACAAATGAAAATGATGCAGTGGATGATGATGCTTATGCCATTGTTCTTCTTCTTCATGTTCAACAAGTACTCAGCAGGATTGAACTATTTCTACTTCATATCATTACTCCTCGGAGCTTTGACCATGTGGTATTTACGCAAAACAACCGATGACAAGAAGCTGCTTGCAAAACTTGAAGCTAACTATCAAGCTAACAAGAACAATCCTAACAAAAAGCCCAGCGGATTGGCTGCCAGACTTGAAGCTCTGCAAAAGCAGCAAGAAGAAATGCTGAAGCGCCAACAAGAAATACAACAACGCAGACAACACTGATTATAAAGTGAAACAACAAAGAAGCTAAAAGCTATACCTATATTTATGGTTTTTGCTTTTAGCTTCTTTTCTTTAAGTAAGTATTCAAAGTTAGTTGAAATGAATTGGTGTAGTGCTTGTTCCTAAATATTTGATTGATGAATGAGCGCTGCGGCTACGTGGGTAATAAAAAAGAAACCTATGTAACACAAGCAGTATGGCGAGACGTATTGACAACTAATGCAACACTTGATTATGTTTACTACATTTTGAATACCAACTTAATATATAATTGCAATATATGAATTTATTAAGAACTATGCTCACCGCTACAGTTATTGCCGCCACGACAACGACAATATCTCCTGTTTTGGCTCAGGACTTTATTGGACGCCAACAGCCCGTTTTCAAAAGTGACCGAATGACGCCTGAAGACCTCTGGGCTATGGGACGAATTGGTGGTTTCAAACTCTCGCATGACAACAGCAACGCAGTTTACGGCGTAACATATTATAGCGTAAAGCAAAATAAAAGCCACAGCGTTCTATACACAATCAATTTGCGCACTCTTGAAAGCAAACAACTTACAACAAGTTGCAAAAGCGAAGTAGGAGGAACATACATCAATAAAGGCAGACAGATTATGTATCTGTCTGCCGAAAGTGGTTCAAATCAACTTTGGGTGATGAATTCTGATGGTACAAATCGCAAACAGATTAGTCACACGAATGCGGATATAGCAGACTTTTCCATATCACCAGATGAGAAGAAAGTCATTGTAATAATGGACGTTGCGCAAAATCATAGCATTCAGACCAATGATGCAGATCTGCCACAGGCTTCAGGCATGGTCATAAATGACCTTATGTATAAGCATTGGGACACCTATGTCACCACCGCCCCCCACCCTTTCGTTGCCGATTTCGACGGAAACAAGATTGACAACGCCTTTGACATTCTCGAGGGTGAACCATTCGAATGCCCAATGCTCCCATTTGGTGGCATCGAACAACTTGCATGGAGTCCCGATTCAAAATGTATTGCCTACACTTGCCGCAAAAAGGTCGGTAAGGAATATGCCATAAGCACTGACAGCGACATTTTCCTATATGACTTGGCTACACGCAAATCAAAGAACCTGTGCAAGCCATCAGATTATCATGCCCCAACGATCGAAGAGGATCGTTCTTTACAACATCAGTCGGTAAACAAACAGCCGGCCGATTATAATATGGGCTATGACCAAAATCCACAATTTTCACCAAATGGCAAATACATAGCTTGGAGCAGCATGGAACGAGACGGCTACGAGAGCGATCGTGCTCGTTTGTGTGTGTTGGACTTGAAAAGCGGCAAAAAAACTTACGTCACCGAGAAATTTGAAAGTGGCATAAACGAATTTTGCTGGGCACGCGATAACAAAACGCTCTATTTTACTGGCGTATGGCATGGTAAGACACAAGTATATCAAACAAATTTGAAGGGTGAGCATAAAGCTCTTACAAACGATGTTGCAGACTATTCTATACTTTCATTATCTGCCGACGGCAAGAATCTTTATTGCAAACGCCAGAGCATGAGCCAAGCAGATGAAATATATCGTCTGCCCATTACAAACCATGAGAAAGCCGAAGCCCAACAGCTGACTCACGAAAATCAACATTTCTACGACAATCTTACCTTTGGAAAGGTTGAAGAGCGTTGGGTTAAGACCGTTGACAACAAACAGGAACTATGCTGGGTTATTTACCCGCCCCATTTTGATGCCAACAAAAAATATCCAGCCCTTCTGTTCTGCGAGGGTGGTCCTCAATCACCTGTGAGCCAGTTCTGGAGTTTTCGATGGAACATGCAAATAATGGCTGCCAACGATTATATTGTAATAGCTCCTAACCGACGCGGACTTCCCGGTTTCGGCATGGAGTGGCTTGAAGAAATTTCAGGAGACTATTCAGGCCTGTGCATGCAGGATTATCTCAGCGCAGTTGACGACATTTGCAAGGAGCCCTATGTCGACAAAGAACACATTGGTGCTGTTGGTGCAAGTTTTGGCGGATACAGCATATATTGGTTAGCCGGAAATCACAACAAACGTTTCAAAGCTTTCATTGCGCACGACGGCATTTTCAACACGCAACAACAATATGTTGAAACGGAAGAATTGTGGTTCCCTAATTGGGATATGGGCAGCGCGCCTTGGAAGAAAAGCGAAGATGGACAGACGCAAAAGGTTTTTGCCACCTCACCACATTTATATGTTGACAAATGGGATACACCAATACTTTGTATTCACGGACAAAAAGATTTCCGCATTGAATATACACAAGCCGAGTCTGCCTTCACCGCTGCACGCATGCGTGGCATAGACGCCCAATTATTATTATTCCCCGACGAAAACCATTGGGTATTAAAGCCACAAAATGGCATTCTGTGGCAACGTACATTCTTCCGCTGGTTAGATAAATATCTGAAAACAAATAACAAATAACACAATATGGTTACAAAAGCTATTCAACAAAAGCTCAGCGACTCTAAATCTGCACGCTGGAGCGCACTCGTCATTGTCAGCGTCACAATGATGTTTGGCTATTTTTTCACCGACGTCATGTCACCCCTCGAACCACTCCTCACTGCTGCGAAAGAGAATGGAGGACTTGGTCTCGGCTGGAGTAGCGACGAATATGGCTTCTTCTCTGGAGCCTATGGCTATTTCAATGTATTCTTATTCCTCTTATTTTTGGGTGGTATCATTCTCGATAAATTTGGTATCAGATTTACGGGCATAATGTCCACAGTCCTAATGTTTACGGGTGCCTTAATCAAATGGTATGCTGTAAGCCACAATTTCGAAGGCAGTATAGCAGTGCCATTTTTTGGTACATACCACGCACAAGTCGTTTTAGCAGCCACAGGATTTGCCATTTATGGCGTAGGATGCGAAATAGCAGGTATTACAGTCAGCAAAGTTATTGTCAAATGGTTTACTGGCCACGAACTGGCTTTGGCCATGGGCCTGCAAGTAGCTCTTGCACGTATTGGTACTGCTGGAGCTTTAGCCTATGCTCTGCCCTTTGCTAAAGCTATGGGCGGTGTTTCTGCCTCTGTTGGCCTTGGCGCAGCTCTGTTATGTGCCGGCATGATAGCATTCATCGTTTATTGCGTAATGGATAAAAGAGAAGATGCATCTGCAGCCGCAGTCGAGACAGAACCCGAAGAAGGATTCAAATTTTCAGACTTATCCACTCTCTTTGGCAACATCGGCTTCTGGTATGTTGCCGTACTCTGCCTTATGTTTTATGCCGGTGTATTCCCATTCCTGAAATTTGCGACAAAACTTATGGTCATGAAATATGGGGTTGACGCCAACATTGCAGGTTTGATTCCTGCTATGCTGCCCTTCGGCACAATATTCCTCACGCCTTTATTCGGCAGCATTTACGACAAATATGGAAAAGGTGCCACCCTTATGCTCATTGGCAGTTGTTTGCTCACCTTGGTACACATCACATTTGCATTACCATTAAACTCGTGGATCGTGGCTATAATCGCCATGATAGTCTTAGGCGTTGCCTTTGGTCTTGTACCATCAGCCATGTGGCCTTCTGTACCCCGTATCATACCAATGAAACTGCTCGGTACTGCCTACGCTCTCATTTTTTACATTCAAAACATTGGGTTAGCACTCGTACCCGTTGGAATTGGCAAGGTTAACCAAGCCAACACACAAGCTAATGGCATAATAGATTACACACAAACTATGACTATCTTTGCTGCTTTTGGAGCCATTGCCATTATCATATCCCTGCTCCTCATATTGGAAGACAAACGCAAGGGATATGGTCTGCAAAAGCCAAACATAAAAAAATGATACGCTGAATAGTCTGACATCAGCCGTTTCTTACACAACGGTTGTCATAATTTTATCGGCCATACATGGGACACGCCTCATGTATGGCCGATATTTTTAGTTTTTACCCTTAAACAAATCCATTATATTTTTCCCCGACTTGAGCAAATCGCGACTCGTTTTTTCAATAATCGTCTCAGGCATACGTTTCCACTCGCTAAAGAAATCCGGTATATGTTGCATCAAGTTCTTTACAACAGGCTGCCGTAAGTTCTGCCCGTCAGGTTTGTCAGGGTTAACAACAACAGGCAACCCCTCTCTATGCAAACACACATCAATACTGCTTCCTGTTACAAACGGATCGCCATCATAATGTGCTACCCCACTCCCCTCACGCGTAATGCGCAAATGCGAAGATCTAAAGGTCTTTACATGACTATTATCGGGCAGGGTCCCCGTAAACAACTGAAAAGCCACTTGTGCCGACTCTATCGTATTGAAAGGTTCCATCACCACCACATCAAGCAAACCGTCACGCATACTTGCATAAGGAGCAATATAGGCATCATTTCCATATTGTGAAGCATTGGCACATGCAATTAAGAAAGCCTTGCAAGTTTCTGCACCATCTGCATCTTCGATGGTATATACTTGAGGTTTATACAGCAATCCCGACTTCAATGTATTCTCCACATAAGTAAGCAGTCCACGCTTGCCAGCAGATGCAAAGCGCTCACTTATAAAAGCATCAAAACCAACCCCACAAGTACAAAAGAAAGGACGTTCATTTATCGTACCATAGTCCAATCGATGTATCACACAACGGTTAATTACTTCGATAGCCTTACGTGGCTGCAACGGGATATGTAAATGGCGGGCTAAACCATTGCCCGACCCACACGGTATTATCGCCAAAGCAGTCTGTGTGTGTATAAGCGCACGTCCCACCTCATTCACCGTACCGTCTCCGCCAACAGCCACCACTATATCAGTCCCTGCAGCCGCAGCCGATTTTGCAATTTCAGTAGCATGGCCTGCATATTGCGTGGCAACGACCTCTACATCAAAACGCGCATGATCTGTATATTCCGCCACTAAGTTCGGAATATTCTTCTTACGCTGAGTACCAGATATTGGATTGACTATATATAAAACTTTCTTTTTCATGGAGTTCCACAAAAGATGAGAGATCACCGTCTTATGCAAAGATAGTGCAAGGTGAGCGCAGAGATGCAAGTTTACTTGCAATCTTT
>OGOX01002079.1_pt1 | contig 11929 bp, 8 predicted proteins | sample 1552761 | NCBI WGS metagenome assembly OGOX01 (sample SAMEA2580212, study PRJEB22360) | human gut metagenome | biome: human gut; feature: human-associated habitat; material: faeces | place: Denmark | collected 2008/2010
TGAAGGCTCGGCTTGCCTTATCTTTGAGGAATTGGAACACGCTCTCGCCCGCGGCGCCCACATCTATGCTGAGGTTGCCGGTGGCGGTATGTCGGCAGACGCTTATCACCTTACTGCAACCCACCCTGAGGGTCTGGGCGCAAAACTCGTGATGAGCAACGCTCTCGAAGACGCTGAAATGAAACCTGAAGACATCGACTACATCAACGTGCACGGCACGTCGACTCCTGTAGGCGACCTGTCGGAGGTGAAGGCAATACAAGGTGTATTCGGCGACCACGCTTACAAACTTAACCTCAGCTCGACAAAGTCGATGACCGGACACCTCCTCGGTGCAACCGGAGCTCTTGAGGCTATGTTCTGCGTAAAGTCGGTACAAGAAGACATCGTTCCTCCTACAATCAACCACGAGGACGGTGACAACGATCCTGAAATTGACTACAACCTGAACTTTACGTTCGGCAAAGCCCAAAAGCGCACTGTCAATGCCGCTCTCTCAAACACGTTTGGTTTCGGCGGACACAACGCTTGTATCATTATGAAGAAATACAAAGGCTAAAAGCCGTAAACGTTTACGAACGGATAAAACTTTTCATAAAGCTCCTTCTCTCCAATGAGAAGGAGCTTTATTATTTTTGTGCGGATCTGACGGGATTCTGCCCACGCGGAATAGCAATCTACCGGCAGGCGCTGACCTTCCGACCCGCCAACGCGTCAGCAATCAACGGCACCGTCGTAGGCTCCGGCTCGGGATACTCCAAGCGCGAAGCCCACCAACACGCAGCTGAAGCCGCCATGAAAACCCTAAAAAACGCCTCAATCGAATCAATTTGGGCGTCCAATTTTCGATGATGCAATTTTAGCAGATAACCCACTGGCTATCAGCACCCATTTTTCTCGTTGATGCATTGATTTTTTAGGATTTTATATAATTTATCCATACCTTTGCATGTACAGAAGACCCATCTTTATGAAAGAATGAATTTGATATTGAACCCGGAGGACAACTGAACATCAACACTAAATAAACTTTTACGATTATGAAAAAACTCTACACTTTGATTTTGATGGCAATGGCAGCAATAACAGCTGCCGACTGGACATATATGCCGATGGTGCGCGAGGGCGTGGAATGGCATTATGCAACCCAAAACGTCCGACAAGGAGGAACCGACACCGGAAACATCTATCTGCGTTTCGACGGCTCCGAAACCGTCGACGGCAAGACCTACAGCGTGCTGTACCGCTACGACACTCCCGCGTTCGACAAAGCGAAAGCACAGATTGCCGCATATATGCGCGAAGACGGGCACAAGGTGTATGCAATCTGCAAAATCAAGCCCGACGGGACCAGCACCAGCGACAACGAAAGCGAGGAACGGGTGGCCTACGATTTCGACACCCCTGAGAACAACACATTTGCCATCGTTGGCAAGGTGGACTTCATCACCGTGGGCAACACAAGCCACAAAGCACTGTCAGACAACTCCGTAAATCACATTTGGGCAATCGACGGAATCGGTATCGCTGCAGAGGGATTCACAGCCGACGGCTATCTGCCATTCCCAAACCCATACGTCGTAGCGTCGACATTCTATTTCAGCACATATCTGGTCGACTTGAAAGAAATTGCCACAGGCAACACAATCTACAGCCACGACAGTTTCTACGGCTCTGTAACCGACATCAAAGCCGACAACCGCCCACTGACAGTCATCGTGGCCGGCGGACGCATCAACGCTGTGTCGCCAAAGGGTGAATGCTCCGACCTCACCATTGCCAACACGACGGGCGCGACAGTGGCACACAGCGAAGGAGCATCGGCAAGCATCGAAGGGCTGACGCCGGGCATCTACGTGGTGACTGCTACAACACCCGAAGGCAAACGCGTGGCAAAGAAAATCGCTCTATAACAACCTCGTTCTTTATCTTCCCAGCCTCATGCCGACACAGACGGAGAGGGGCGTGCTGCACCGTGCATTGTCTGAAATTCAGCAATTTTCCCGGTTTATGGCAAAAAAACCGCATAAAATTTTTATCAAAGGATATAATCTATTAATTTTGCAGTTCGTGAGATAAACCGAAAAAATAGAAAAAACAAAATAAAAATGGCAACAACAGACAAAAAACAAGCCACTCGCACAACGATCGACGAACTCAACGAGAAACTGTCGTCGGCGGAACAGAGTGTTGAGAAGAACAAGAAAAAAATCCTTTACGCCGTAATCGCTGCCGTGGCTGTAGTGGCTATCGGCTTCTGGGCATACTACGGCTTCTACCAGAATAAGGTGAGCGAGACCAAAGAATTGGTTGGAAAAGCCGACGCCGCAAAGATGGAAGGTCAGGACTCTATGGCGCTGAAGCTCTACAAGCAGGCTGCCGAGGGATATGGCAAGTTTGCAAACCGCGCAAACCTCGAGGCTGCAATCATCCTCTTCAACCAGGGCAAGGCTGCCGACGCTTTGACCTACCTCGAAGCCTACAGCTCTGAGGAGTCGCTCATCGGCTCTATGGCTCAGACTTTGAAAGGCGACTGCAACGTGAACCTCAAGAAATATGACGACGCTGTGGCTTGCTACGAAAAGGCGGTGAAGGTGGCTGACGGCAACAAGATGCTCGTGCCTTTCGCAATGTACAAGAAAGCAATCGTGCTCGCCGCTCAAAACAAGCATGCGGAAGCTGCTAAAGTCTTTGAAGAAATAAGCAACCAATATCCAGCGTTCGCTCCTCACGGACAGGGCGGCCTCGACATCCAGAAACTTATGGAGCAGGAGAAATTCCGCGCCGCTGGCGACAAATAAGACAGAAGGTAATATTAATTTCTTTCATAAAAGAGACGGGCTGGGTTCTTCGGAATCCAGTTCGTTTTTTATTTCTCCTCATTTTCACATTTTGGATGTTTAAAAATAAAAAATCCAAATTCATATCACACCACGTCTATTTTCACTCAAAAGTTTTGTTTAGCAGCCTTTTTATCGTACATTTGCGGAACACTTAATTTTTAAAATTTAATAACCTATGAGACTTATTTCAAGAGTCAAGGCCCTCGCAGGAGCCTTGCTTTTGGCTGGATGCCTCACGCAGCAGGCAGCAGCCGCCTCATTCGTCGGAAACCGCGACGATTTCCGTGACGAAACAATCTACTTCGTGATGACAACCCGTTTCTACGACGGCGACAAGTCAAACAACGTGCAGTGCTGGGACGGCCAACAATACAACGACGGCGACCCCGCTTGGCGCGGCGACTTCAAGGGCCTTATTGAGAAGCTTGACTACATCAAGGCTCTCGGCTTCACCGCCATCTGGATTACCCCTGTAGTAGAAAACGCTTCGGGCTACGACTATCACGGATATCACGCATCCGACTTCAGCAAAGTAGACCACCGCTACGAGTCGGAGGACGTTACCTTCAAGTCGCTCATCGACGCTGCCCACCAAAGAGGCATGAAGGTGATTCTCGACATCGTGCTCAACCACACCGGCAACTTCGGCGAGGCAAACCTCTGCAAGCTGTTTGACCGCAACTGGAAGGGCGACCAAAGCGACATCGACGCATGCATGATTCCGTTCACTCAGAAAGACGGCGGCCGTCTGCCCGACGACTACCTTGATCTCCCTTCAGGTGAACAATACGGCGCTCGTCTGCGCGAGATGAAGAATACCGACAACAAAAACCACGACATCCACAACCTTTGGCACCACTTCGGACAGTTCAACTGGGACGACAACACCCGCTGGTGGGCACAGATTGCTGGCGACTGCGTGGACTTGAACACCGAGAACCCGCGGACTGCCAACTATCTTATCGACTGCTACACAAACTTCATCAAGATGGGTGTTGACGGATTCCGTATCGACACCGGCGGCCACATTGCACGTCTGACTTTCAACAAGATGTTCAACCCGGCTTTCACAAAAGCGGCAGAGACCTACAAGGCTGCACGCAACGGCGGCCCGTTCTTCATGTTTACCGAGGTTTGCGCACGCTACTCTCAGGTATGGTACCGCGAGATACCTGCTCTCTCCGTGCCTTTCTACACTTGGCAAGAGTCGAAAGACTACGCATGGGACTACAGCCCTGAATCATGGGACAATCTGACAATCTTCGAGCAGACTCCGTTCACCCACACAAACATGCTCTCTTGCCAACAGCAATATGCCGACAACGGAGCGTCGACGCAAGGCTCGCAGCCTACGTCTGACAACGTGTTCCTCCGCGGCAACACATACCACAAGCCTGACTACTCGAAATACTCGGGTCTGAGCGTTATCGACTTCCCGATGCACCACAACTTCCGGGACATCGGCAGCGCATGGGGCATTGCACGCAGCGGCGACAAATACTACAACGATGCTTCATACAACGTGGTTTACGTCGACTCTCACGACTACGCGCCAAACGGTGCACCGGAAGACCAGCGCTTCGCACAAGGCACCGACACTTGGGCTGAAAACCTCTCTCTGATGTTCACATTCCGTGGAATCCCCTGCCTCTACTACGGCAGCGAGATTGAGTTCAAGAAAGGATGCACCATCGACAAGGGTCCGAACATACCTTTGAAAGATTCTGGACGTGCCTACTTCGGCGGATACATCAAGGGCGACATCCAGGTGAACGACTTTGCCGACTGGACCGGCGCAACAGGCAACATGAACGCCACGCTCAACTATCCGTTGGCTCTCCACATCCAGCGTCTGAACCGCATCCGCATGGCCATCCCTGCCCTCCGCAAGGGTCAGTACAGCACTGAGGGATGCGCAGGAAGCTACGCTTTCAAACGTCGATTCACCGACGCCACAACCGACAGCTACGTGCTCGTTACAATCTCCGGCGACGCTACATTCAGCGGCATCGAGAACGGCACATACGTTGACGCAATCACCGGCGACACCAAGACCGTCACCGACGGCAAACTGACCGCAAACTGCTCCGGCCGCGGAAACATGCGCATCTACGTGCTCAACACGGCACTCACCCCTGCCCCTGGCAAGGTGGGCGAAGACGGCAAATTCCTCTATGGCGCTTCTCCCGTCAGCAACACTCAGCCTGCCTACGACGGCACTCAGGAAGAGTTGACCGACAACCCTGGCGGCGGTAACCCTGGCGGTGGCAGCAATCCTGGCGAAGACATTCCTGAATACACTCCGCAATTCTCCAATGGAGAGATGGCTGTATTCTTCGAGGCTCCTGCCGACAATTCATACAAGAAAGTAAGCATTTGGTGCTGGAGCAGCACTACAAACACCAACTTCACCGGCGGCGCAAGCGCAAAATGGCCGGGAGAGCGCGCCACTATGATGGGCAAGGCTGCAAACGGCAACTTGATTTGGAAATGGACATTCACAGGCACCGTCGACACTTCCGACATGCCTACCCACATCATCTTCAGCAACGCCGGCAGCCCGCAGACAGACAACCTTGAGTTCAAGAACGGCGGCTACTACACCATAAACGGCGTTGACCACGTAGTTAATCCGACAACTTCCTCTGTCGACGGCAACGCGAGCGCATCGCTGAGAGCGTATGCCTACAACGGAACTATCTTTGTAATCGCCCCCGAAGCAACCACGGTGACCATCTCTTCTATCGACGGCCGCAGATTCACGCAGCCTGTCGAACAAGGCGAAAACCGCATCGTAGGCTTCGGCAAGGGCATCTACATTGTTGAAGGACAAAAAATAATCCTATAAATTCAAAAATTTCGGAATGTGGCAGTTTTTAAGCTAAGATATTAATTCATAGCAGATTAACGATTTTAACAATATTTCCTACTGCTAAATTGGGACACCCAATGTTTAAAAAATGTTACATTCCGAAAAAAAATAAGTACATTGCGCTTGCACCACAAAAATAGGTTGTATCTTTGTACTGTTTTTGAAGCAAAAAATTGTTTTATTATTAAAATTTAGAAAAAATGAAAAAGTTAGTTTTATTACTTGCTGTTGTAGCTTCTGCTACATTGTTCTCTTGCTCTGGCAACAAAGCCGCTAATGATTCAACTGCTGCTGACACTACAGTTCAAACTGAAGACACTGCAGCTCCTGTTGACACTGCAGCTACTGTTGACTCTACTGCAGCTCAGGCTTAATTCTAAGCATAGAACAGTAAACAAGATAAGGACTACCTCGATAGAGGTGGTCCTTTTTTTTGCGTCTCCCCCACAGAGACCAACAGCGGCCGCACACACATCTGAGCATGCCAAAATAAAACAAGCGGAGACGTGTCAGTCAGCGACACGCCTCCGCTTTGCTTATCGATGTTGCGACAAGGATTACTCCTCTTCGCCCTCAGTCTCGTCCTCCTTCATGTTGTGGAACACGTTTTGCACATCATCGTCGTCCTCAAACTTCTCAAGGAGTTTCTCGATCTGCTCACGCTGCTCCGGAGTCACATCCTTATAGTCGTTAGGGATGCGTTCAAACTCCGCGCTCTGGATTTCGAAGCCATTCTCCTCAAGATATTTCTGGATATTGGCAAACGCGTCAAAAGCGCCGTAGATAGCGATGTCGTCGCCCTCGTTCTCAACCTCGTCAACACCGAAGTCGATAAGTTCCAATTCAAGCTCCTCCAAGTCAACGCCTTCTTTCGGCGCAACCTTAAACACACACTTGTGGTCGAAAAGGAACGAAAGGCTGCCCGACGTGCCGAGCGAACCACCGAACTTATTGAAGTAGCTGCGCACGTTGGCAACCGTACGGGTATTGTTGTCGGTAGCCGTTTCCACCACAATAGCGATACCGAAAGGACCGTATCCTTCGTATACGATTTCCTTGTAGTCGCTTGCATCCTTGTCGGTAGCCTTCTTGATGGCGCGTTCAACGGTGTCCTTAGGCATATTGGCTGCTTTTGCGTTCTGCAGGAGCACACGCAAGCGGGAGTTGCCGGCAGGGTCAGGGCCAGCGGCTTTCACCGCGATAGTGATTTCCTTACCGATTTTTGTGAACGTACGCGACATGTTGCCCCAACGTTTCAATTTTCTCGCTTTGCGATATTCAAAAGCTCTTCCCATGAGTATACTTTTTATTATTGTAGTTATTGTTTTGATTTATTATCGTAGTTGTGCGCCAAGTTGCTTTTGCAAGTTGGTGATTATTTTCTTCATGACGGCATCGATTTGCTTGTCGTTGAGCGTCTTCTCGTCGTCCTGCAGCGTCATGCTCACGGCATACGACTTCTTGCCCGCCTCAAGGTTCTTGCCCTCGTAGACATCGAAGAGAGTCACGCTCTTGAGCAGACGTTTCTCCGAGTTGCGGATTACGGTCTCAACGTCGGCAAACGTAGTGGCAGCGTCGATGAGCAGCGCAAGGTCGCGCTTCACAGGCATCGACTTCGGAAGGTCGGTGTACTCCACCTTCTTCTTCAACGCAATTTTCACCAACGCGTTCCAGTTGAGCTCAGCGAAATAGACAGGCTGGCTGATATCGGTCTTCTTGAGCATTTTGTGGCTCACCACGCCCACATAACCGATAAGTTTGCCGCCGCGGTTGCGGTATTCCAGACATGCCGCAAACAAATCGTTGCTTGTCTGCTTTGCCACAAGTTCCTTCTGGCTTACGCCCAGACGAGCAAACACATTCTCGACAACCGCCTTAAGGTCGAACACTGTCGACTTCACAGCCGGAGACGTCCAGTTGGCAGTATGCAGGTCGCCAGTCATCCAGATGCCCAGATGCGCCTCCTCTGCAAACGGAGCCAATGGCTTCTCTTCGGTCGACTCGGCTTGCGGGTCGAAAGAGTAGACATTTCCAAACTCATACATCAGCAGGTTGGCACTCTTGCGGTTGATGTTGTGCGCAAGACTTTCAAGACCGCCGAACACAAGAGTCTGACGCATCACCGCCAAATCGCTGCTCAACGGATTGAGCAGACGCACGCAATTGTCGAGCGGATACATTTCCAAGCCGTCGTAGTAGCTTACGGCAGTGAGCGAATTGTTCATAATCTCGCGATATCCGGCGGCTGTCAGCTGCTCCGACACGAGGTTCTGCAGCTGATTTGCATCGTCGGTAGGCTGGCGGTAGGACAACGAGGCATGGAGTGTCTCGTCAAACTCCACGTTGTTGTAGCCATAGATGCGCAATATGTCTTCCACCACGTCGCACGGGCGGGTAACATCCACACGGTATGTCGGGATGCGCAGTGTGAGCACATCGTCGGTTTCTTTTTCAATCTCCATCTCGAGAGCGGCGAGGATGGTCTTCACCAGACCCTTGTCGAGAGTCTTGCCGATGAGACGCGACATGTAGTCGAGCGACAGCTCTACCGTAGGACGCTCAACAGGCGCAGGGTAGAAATCAGAGATTTCGCCGCAGATTTCGCCGCCTGCCAGCTCCTTCACGAGCAATGCGGCAGCCTTGAGGGCATAAATCACATTGTTGGGATCCACGCCACGCTCAAAGCGGAACGAGGCATCGGTGTTCAAGCCCTGACGGCGCGCTGTCTTGCGCACCCATGTCGGATGGAAGCAAGCCGACTCAAGGAAGATGTCAGTTGTCTGTTCCGTAACGCCCGATTCAAGTCCGCCGAACACGCCGGCGATACACATAGGCTCCTCTGCGTTGCAAATCATAAGGTCGCGGGCTGTCATCGTGCGTTCCACACCGTCGAGAGTCACGAATTTCGAGCCTTCAGCGGCTGGGCGCACCACGATTTTGTTGCCTTTCACCTTTGCCAGGTCGAAGCAGTGCAGCGGCTGGCAATAAGCGTTAAGTATGAAGTTTGTAATGTCGACCACATTGTTGATTGGACGCTGACCGATGGCTGTCAGATAGTTGCGCAGCCATTCCGGACTTTCCGCCACCTTCACGCCGCGGATAGTCAAACCGGCATAGCGGATGGCAGCCTCCTGGCATTCCACCTCTACAGGAATCGCGCCGTCGGCACGGTCGCTGTGGAAAGCGTCGACAGAAGGAGAATGCAGGTCGGCCTGCATGCCCTGAGCCTTCATCCATGCGGCAAGGTCGCGCGCCACGCCGAAATGCGACGCAGCATCGATACGGTTAGGAGTCAGGTCGACTTCAAACATATAGTCGTCCTTCACGTTATAGTAATCTTTGGCGAGAGTGCCCGGCTTCACCGTCTCAGGAAGCTCGATGATTCCGTCGTGCGATGTGCCGACACCGATTTCGTCTTCGGCGCAAATCATTCCGAACGACTCGACGCCGCGGATTTTTGATTTCTTGATTGCAAATTCCTTGTCGCCATCGTAGAGTTTAGTGCCAACGGTAGCCACAACCACATGCTGTCCGGCAGCCACGTTTGCCGCTCCGCAGACAATCTGCGTAGGAATGCCGTCGCCGAGGTCCACGGTGGTGATGTGCAGGTGGTCGCTGTCGGGATGCTCAACGCAAGTGAGCACCTTGCCTACAACCAGCCCCTCAAGCCCGCCTTTGATTGTTTCTACTTTCTCAACGCCGTCCGTCTCAAGACCGATAGAAGTAAGGGCGGCAGAAACCTCCTCCGGCGAAAGGTTGAAATTAAGATATTCTTTCAACCAATTATACGATATATTCATAACCTATAAATGTTTCTAAACAGAGTTGTAAGGATAAACCTCCGTAAAAATCGCACAAATTTACGAATTAATTTCCAAAAAAGGCAATCTAATCAAGTCTATTTCAGCAAAGAGAGGAAACGCGACGGGATAGGCGTCTCAAACAGCATCTCCTTCTTGGTGACAGGGTGCGCGAAATGAAGCGTGCGCGCGTGCAGACCGAGGCGGTGTATCGGACTTGCCTTGGCTCCGTACTTGCGGTCGCCGACAATCGGATGCCCAAGGTCTTTCATGTGCACACGAATCTGATTCTTGCGTCCGGTGTCAAGACTCAGCTCCATCAGCGAGTAGCCGTTGTTGCACTGCAGACGCTTGAAGCGCGTGATGGCGAGCTGACCCTCGTCGGGATTCTGCGTGGAGTACACCTCAAACTGCGATGTCTCGGCAAGATAACTCTTCATAACGCCTTCCTCCTGCTCCACCTTGCCCTCGACAACAGCCACATAGCGGCGGCCGAGCACCATATTGTTCCAGTTGTGCTGCATAGCCTCCTTCGCCTCAACGTTCTTGGCAAACATCATCAACCCCGACGTGTCGCGGTCAAGACGATGCACAACGAAGAGCATCAGCCGCGGGTCTTTCTTCTTCAGATAGTCGCGGAGAATGCTGTATGCCGTGCCGTCCTTCACATTGTCGGTCGACACCGAGAGGATGCCGCTGCCCTTGTTGATTACGATAATGTCGTTGTCCTCATACACCAGCTTGATGCGCGGATGGGAGAACACCACAAACGGGCGTGTGAAATTGACCGACAGCGTGTCGCCGGCATGGACTGGCTGGTCGAATTGCGATGTAGGCATCGAATTGAGTGCCACTTGGTTATATTTCATCAGCGCCTTGATGGATGTGCGCTTATGGTCGGTAAGTTTTGCTTCCAGACACTGCATCAGCGTCGACTCCTCTGCGGCAGTCCACACGAGGATGCTGTCGGGACGCCAGCGGTTGCGCTCCGCTCCCGGTTTTCCGTTTCTCGTCATAATCATTGATTTATATTGCAAAATTACTGCAAAACGGCGTAACTACAAAATAAAGCGGTGGTTGAGCGACAAAAACAACGTCAGCGACGCCTAAAAATGCACACAAATGACGAAATGTGTTTCATTTTTCAATATTTTGATATATTTTTGTATCAGAATACGAAAACAATGGGAGTCAAGATACATAGAGAGGGAGTGAACATCATACTTGCGTTCGCGCTTATTTTGGTGGTAATCAACATCCCTATATACCTTTTTGTCGCTTCGTGGGTTGCCAAAGGCATTGTCTGGGGCATCTCGCTGTTTGCATTGTGGCTTGTCACCAACTTCTTCCGGTCGCCGATACGCAGTTTTGCCGGGGAGAGGGAGCATATGGTTGTGTCGTCGGTCGACGGCAAAGTCGTGGCTCTCGAAGAGGTCGACGAATGCGACGTGCTCGGTGGACGCGCCATCCAATTGTCGGTGTTCATGTCGGTGTTCAACGTCCATGCCAACTGGTATCCGGTCGACGGCAAGGTTGAGAAAGTGGAACATCAACACGGACGTTTCCGTTCTGCCTATCTTCCGAAGTCGAGCAGCGAGAACGAGCGTTCGTCAATCGTGATACGCACCAACGGAGGCACGCGCATTCTCGTGCGTCAGATTGCCGGAGCCATCGCGCGACGAATCGTAACCTATGCGCTTCCGGGGTCGAAGGCCGACATCTCGGCGCATCTCGGCTTCATCAAATTCGGCTCCAGAGTTGACATCTACCTACCTGTCGACGCTGAAATTTTCGTCAAAATCGGCGACAAGACAATAGGCGGAGTAACGCCTATCGCCCGTCTGAAAGAATAACATCATACAGCAATGAAACTTTTTCGCGCAGTAAAGCAAAACATACCGAACACCATCACGAGCATGAACCTCTTCTCGGGCTGCATGGCGGTGGTGTCGGCATTCCATTTCAATGAAACCATCGGAGCCATGCAAGGCTACGAATGGGCGTTTCTGTTCATAGGACTTGCCACCGTGTTTGACTTCTGCGACGGACTGTCGGCGCGCCTGCTGCACGCCTATTCAGCTCTCGGGAAGGAACTGGACTCGCTGTCTGACCTCGTCAGCTTCGGAGTGGCGCCCGCCGCGCTGGTGTTCAACCTCATACAGTCGCAAACAGGCTCATGGGTGGCTTTTCTGGCATTCCTGATCGCCGTTTTCGGAGCGTTGCGTCTTGCCAAATTCAACATCGCGGTCGAGGGCTGTGTGGCGATGTTTTCGATATCGCTATCGGGAATCATGCTCGACAGGCCGTCCGAGCACAGGATCAGACGGTCGCCTTCCTCGATATGCAGGGTGAAGTGGTCGGCGTACATGGCAGGATCCGAGCCCAGCGCGCGGGTGATGACCGAGCGGTTGGGG
>OGOX01002085.1_pt1 | contig 11907 bp, 10 predicted proteins | sample 1552761 | NCBI WGS metagenome assembly OGOX01 (sample SAMEA2580212, study PRJEB22360) | human gut metagenome | biome: human gut; feature: human-associated habitat; material: faeces | place: Denmark | collected 2008/2010
CAACCCCATTAATGCGATGAACGTAAATGAAGGCTCCGAAGTCAAGGTAAACGCCAAGGTTGCAACTGCCGCGGCTGCAGCGTAGAAAGGGAATCACATGCAAGAACTTATGAATTTTGCAACGGTTCTGATCGTTGCGGTGGGCATTGCTGGTTGCATTGGCGTGATGTACGCATCGGGCCTGCGCTTGTGGGCAAAGAGCGGTGCTCCTGAGGGTGGAGATGGCTCCCCTAATTATCTGTTTCGATTCGCTTCGGTGGTATGTTTTGCGGCATGCGTGGTCGTAGTGCTGTTTGCACTGTGGCTGATGATTCCGATGTTCCATTAATAACGAGGGGATAAGAACTTGGAAACTTTGGAAAGTATTCTGGTAGGTATCGACGGTAGCGAGCGCGGCAAGAAAGCACTGAAATGGGCTGCTCGTCTGGCCAACCGTGAAGGTGCTCATTTGACGCTGCTTGCGGTAATCGACCCTGCATCAAATGAGCTCGTCGGCTCCGACCATCGCGTTTTGCGCGAAGCTGTGCAAAATGTGTTGGGCGAGGCTCAGGAATTTGTTCGCGGCGATTATCCCGAGCTGGCTATGGACGCTTCGTATGTGAGCGGCGATATCGTAGAGGCTCTAGTCGGTGCAGCTGAAAGCCACGATATGATCGTAATGGGCTCTCACCATGGCGCTTCGGTTGCGGAACGTGTATGGGGCGCAAAGGGCCTGCGTGTTTCGGTTTCGGCAAGCGTTCCCACGGTGGTTGTTCCCGCCGACTGGGATCCTTACAACGAGGCCAAGGGTATTGTGGTAGGCGTTGGCCCACAGGATGAGGTTAGCGACAAGGCTGTTGAGCTTGGTGTTCATTTGGCTAAGGTTCTCGAAGAGCCGCTCGAGCTTGTTTCTTCCTGGGGTATCCCCACCTTGCTTTCGCGCTCTGCTGAATTCATGGGTGGTGGCTTGGCGCCGGTTGGCGAATCTTTCCAGCGCAACCTCGACGCACGTGTTGCGGCTATTCGTGCAGTAGAGCCTGCCCTTGAGGTTGAAGGTCATTCAATTGAGGCTCCTTCCCCTACGCAGGCTTTGATGCAGCGCAGCAAGGATTGCCGTGTTCTGCTGCTGGGCACGCATGCTCGTTCCGCGGTAAGTAGGGCGCTGTTTGGTTCTACCACCTGTGGCGTGCTGGCTCACCTGCAGGTACCTACTGCAGTTGTGCCTATGGAATAACCTGTTTAATTGCAGAAAGCGCGTTGAGGCTAATGCTTCAACGCGCTTTTTTTGTTTTTGGTCGGGATGGCCTCTGGGCGGGGGCGATGCCCGGCTGCTGGGGCGTCTGGGTACTGAAAGCTGGATGACTGGGGCGTGCCCAGCTACCGAAGCGATGTCTGGTCAGGCGCGGCATCCGACAAGGCGCAAAGCCCGGTGAGTAGGGTGCGGTATTCGGCCCAGCGAGCGGCGCGTGATGCCTGGCTCGCTCATGTGATGCTGACGCTACTCTTTCTTTCTCATCTCGAAGGAATCGGCGGGGTAGAAGCGACGGCAGTTTTCGCACGTGGTGAGCACCACGCGCCCCTCATTCACCAGATATACCAGGTGGGCAAAGGTTTCGCCCAGCGAATAGAATTTCTGGTCGATGGTCCATTCGTCCCAGTTGGGGTGCTTCCACGAGGCATTGCGTGCGATATCAATCAGGCTGGCATGACCGTCGACCACCAGCTGGTACAGTTCTTCCAGTCGGTTAGCGTGGAAGCTTTTCAGAAAATCGACGCGTTCGGCTACTCCCGTGAAGGGACGGCCGTGACCGGGCAGAATAAGATCAACGTCCAAATCACGTACCTTGTCCAGGCTTGCCAGGAATTCCCTTAACGCATCGTACGAGCAAACCCAACTCATGATGGTGGGCGTGATGCGTTCCAGTACGTGGTCGCCTGCAATGAGAATTTTCGCCGTAGGTTCGTATAGGCAGATATGCCAGTCGTCGTGGCCGGGCGTGGTTATGACGCGAAAGCGGTAACTGCCGTTGTGGTACACGTCGCCATCGGCCAGGTAAAACAGATCAGGCTGGTTTTTTAGCGGAAGAAGCTCGGCAGAAACGCGGTAGGTAGAAGCGTCGCGTGCCTGCATGCTGCGTTCATCGTACGTGTTGGGGTGTGTAAGATAGCCGATGAGCGGGTTAAATACCGTTGCTTGCATGTTCATGAGGTTTTGCACTTCTTGAATAGAGTGCATGTTGGCGTATATGCGCATCCAGCGCCGCCATATGCGGTCGAGGTTGCTGGTGTGGTCGGGGTGGGAATGGGTAAGGACGATCTCCACTGATTCCCAGGTGCGGCCCAATTTGCGTAAGGCATCGTCAAGTGCTTTTTCGCAGTCGGGGTGGTCGAAGCCTACGTCGATAATGGTGGTTTTATCTTCACTCAGGATGAAGTACGAGTTCAGGTAATTCAGCGGGTTGTCGGGAAGGGGCACAGGCACGCGCCAAATGCGTGGAAACACCTCTTCAATTTCGCCGTTGTTGTATTGGTCTGCGTAGTTCGCCGTCATGATGATTCCTAACAGAACGTGTTCATTGTTCTTGGAACCAGCGTAGCGCAAAAGTCGTCGAGTGGTACGGTAGGATGGGTGGCGTTGATGAATCGTGGGCGAGCGCTATGCCTGACCTGCGAGTGTGCGGGGAGGTGCGGTAAGTGGCAGCCTATAGCGAAAAGGCGGAGAAGGCAACGGACCTCCAACTTTCCGATGCCCATTTCCATCTGGGGTTCGTTTTGGATCTGGTTGATTTTGCTGCGGATGCCCAGCATGCCAGGTCGCTCGTCTTTGCCGCGTCGGTTACCCCTGGCGAGTATCGAGATACCAAAAGGGTGCTTAGCCGCACGTTTAACTTCACTCAGACGAACCCCGGCCCGGCCAACCAGGACGCCAAAGGGGCGCTTCGCTGCGCGCTTAATTCCAACCAGGCGAAAGCTGAGGCAACCATTGGGACAGCCAAGGGAGCGCTCCGTCGAGCGGCAGCTCCTTCACGGCAAACTGCTTATTCCCCCTTCATCAAGCTTGCGGTGGGATTGCATCCCTGGTGGGTTTCCGCGGACGAAGGCTGTCTTGCAGAAGAACTGCGTGCATTCGATAGCGCTTTGCCCGAAACGCGCTACGTGGGTGAAGTTGGCTTGGACTTCTCGAAGCGCAGAATAGCAACGCGGAATGCCCAGCTCTGTGCATTTCGCCATATCGCAAATGCATGCGCAAAGGACGGCGGCAAGGTTCTTTCCATCCATTGCGTTAAAGCATATGACGATGTTTTGAGCATTTTGGATAACTCTGGTTGTTTCGTGTCGTGCGCCTGCATCTTCCATTGGTTTAGCGGTTCGTTTCCGCAGCTTGCGCAGGCGGTGGATGCAGGTTGCTTCTTTTCGGTCAGCGCACGTATGCTCGAAACGAAAAGAGGGCGCGAATACGCAAAGGCGATTCCCCTGCGGAAACTTCTTTTGGAGACCGATGCCCCTGCCGTGATTGATCCTGAACGAGAACATCCTTCGGTACTTTATTCATACGACCAGATGAGGCTCCAGCTTGTTGAGACTCTAAAGCGACTCGCTCGAATAAGGGGCATTGGCGAATCTGAGCTTGCTGTCATAGTTCAGCAAAATGCGTTCGAGGTTTTTTGCTAGATCGCCATCTTGCGGCGCTATCATGGGCGCTATGGAAAATGCTCTTTTAACAGTTGCCTCGCTTACCGCCATTATCGCGCTCGGTTTTGTCGTTGCGCGAACAATGGAGTTGCCCAGAGGCTTTACCGACACGCTTTCGAAAATCGTTTTTCGCATCACTTTGCCATGCGCGATTTTCCACGCTTTTGCTTCGAATGGCTTTGATGCCTCGTTGCTGCTTCTTGCCCTGGTGGGGTTGGGTTGCACGTTCATTCCGTGGTTAATCGGTACATTGCTCACTTCGCGAGAAGACCGAGACCATCGGATCCTGATGATGATGAATATATCGGGCTTCAACATTGGCTGCTTTGTGCTTCCCTTTGCCCAAGCGCTCTTTCCGCCGGCTGCGGCACTTGCTGTGTGCCTGTTCGATGCCGGTAATGCTTTGATGATGAGCGGGGGAACGTATGCGTTCTCAAGTGCGATCCTCGACAAGGGAGGATCCCATTACGAACGTGCCGTGTTGGCTGCGAAGCGCCTGTTTTCGTCTGTGCCATTCGACCTGTATTGTGCGCTCATTGTCATTTCGCTGATGGGCGTTACCATTCCTGAGCAGGTGGTTTCGTTTATCGAGCCAATTTCAAACGCCAATTCATTCTTGGCTATGTTCATGCTGGGTTTAATGGTTCAGTTTTCGTTGGGTAAAGGAAAAGTGTTCCAGCTGGTGCGCTTGCTGGGCTTGCGTTTCCTGTTCTCTGCCGTGATGAGCATCGGCGCAATGACACTGCTTCCCTTCGATCCCGTTACCCGTATGGTAATTGCCGTCTTATTGTGGTCTCCCATGGGCGCACTCGGGCCGGTATACACCCTTTGGGCAAAAGGCGATGTGGGGCTGGCTGGTTTCGCCAATGTGATCACAGTCGCAGTGGGCATCGTTGCCATGACGGCTGCCGCGATGGTGATCGCATAACCGTCTTTTGCCCCCTACGCTGCAGCTGGCTTCCACCTTGTTAGTGCGAAAAGAAAAGGCTCTCCGTCGATGCATTTTTCTGCTTGGCGGAGAGCCTGAGTCTTTTCATATTCGATTATTTCAAAACGACATGCTTAAACGACTCTTCGATTGGCAGTCCGGTAGTGTACACGCCGTAGCTGTGGCTGCCATCCTTGGGGAGCGAAAGACTACCAGGGGTGAACAGCCAACGAAGTTGATCCGAGCAGGGTTCGTTCGCTTTGACATGGGTGTGTCCGTACAAAAGTGCGGTATTGACTGGCATCTGGGGAAGATTGCCTATTGCTCCGTCTCTGTCAGGGCCGAATACATGCCCGTGGGTGAGGAATAGCGTTCGGGGAGTTTGCATTTCGTACCCTGCATCTTCATCGATGTATTCGGGATCAAGGATGGTGGAATAGTCCGCCATGTAGGGGAAGTCGAGCACCATCTGATCAACTTCGGCGTCGCAGTTGCCGCGTACGGCAAGTATGCGATCGGCTAGGGGGTTGAGCAGGGCAATTACTTCCTTGGGGTCGTAACCGTTGGGCAGGTCGTTGCGCGGCCCATGGTACAAGATATCGCCCAGCAAGATGATCTTGTCGGGTTTTTCTGCATGAATAGCATCAATGAATTTGCGGCACCACGTTGCAGAGCCGTGAATGTCGGAAGCAATCAAAAACTTCAAGGCAGCCTCTTTCCGTATGCGATGGTCAGTCTAATTGTATCGCTCGCTGCTATTTTGCAGACCAATGCGAAAAATGGAACATGGCGAATTTGCCTCAATTGCAGCTGTTGGGGCAAAAGTTTCTCAGGTCTCTATTGCAGCTGTTCAGACGCGGGTTGCCTAGGTTTCTATCGTGGCCGTTTAGCCAGGAACTATCCAGGTGCCCATCGTTAAAGCGAAGTTTCATCTGCAGAAAAATTGTTGACAGGAAGGATATTTCGGGAAATAATAACCGCAGTTTCGTAAGCGAACATGATTCGCTGAGGAAATCACCAAACCGTTGAAGCGGAAGTCAAAGCGAGTAGGCGCGCACAGAGAGTCCGGGATGCTGGGATCCGGATCGAAAAGCCGTTCGCCAAATGGACCGCTGAGGGCGCATGCGAATGCAATTTGCTAGTAGGGTGCGACGTGAGGGCATACGTCAGTTGCCGGGGATATGTTGGTATCCTGCTAAGCGCACGATTCGTTTCGTGAACCAAGGTGGCACCGCGAGCTTTGTATTTTCTAAAGCCCGTCCTTGATCGTAAAAGTATCAGGGATGGGCTTTTTTTATTGCCCTTCCCGCGTAAGGAAAGGGCAATTCGATGGACACTACGCCGTTGCAGCCGACCTTGGAAGAAGTTCGTGCTTTGGCCGCGCAGCCCAGTATTCGCCGCGTTCCTGTGAAACGCGAGCTTTTTGCTGACCGCATTACCACTATCGAAGCAATGCGTGCGCTGCGTGCTGCCAGCAATCATTGCTTCTTGCTGGAAAGCGCCGAGGCCGATCAGCGTTGGGGTCGCTACTCTTTTTTGGGCTTCAACCCCACGCTCGAGATTACCTGCCTGAATGGGCAGCTCAGCATTCGCCGCAATGTCGAAGGTGGCGAACCGTCGCGTGAAACGCGCCAGGTTGAGCACCCCGGCGAGGCTATTCGTCAGATTATTGCAGAGAACAAGAGCGCCAAGGTTGAAGGATTCCCGGCATTTACCGGTGGTCTGGTAGGCTACTTCTCGTACGACTACCTCAAGTACGCCGAACCCACATTGCGTCGTCCCGGTTTAGACCGTGAGGATTTTCTCGATGTTGACCTGATGTTGTTCGACCAGGTTATCTGCTTCGACAATTACCGCCAAAAGATCATCCTCATCGCGGGTGTTCGCACCGACGATGTTGAGGGTTCCTACGCTCAGGCGCAAGCAAAACTCGACGAGATCGAGGGCTTGTTGACGAGGACTGCTCGCTACGAATTTGCTCCCTTGCGGTTGAAGGAACCGCTTACGCCGCAGTTTTCGACCGAAGAGTTCTGCGAGAAGGTGAAAACCGCCAAGCGTCATATTATCGAGGGCGACATATTCCAGGTGGTGCTCTCAAACCGCCTTGACGCGGACTTCGATGGAAGCCTGCTGGACGCGTACCGCGTTCTGAGGGCTACCAACCCCTCCCATCCTCGAACCGCGAAAGCGGAAGGAAGCCTGTTCGACACCTATCGCGTATTGCGCGGCCAGAATCCTTCCCCGTACATGTTCTACTTCACCAGCGAAGATGTGGAAATTGCAGGCGCATCCCCTGAAACGCTGGCGCGCTTGCAGGATGGCAGGCTGTTCACCTACCCCTTGGCGGGCACCCGCCCCCGCGGCGCAACCCCGGAAGAGGACCAGGCCTTGGAGGCGGAGCTTCTTGCCGATGAAAAGGAACGAGCTGAGCACGATATGCTCGTTGACCTGGGACGCAACGACTTGGGTCGCGTATCGCAACTGGGTAGCGTAGCGGTGGAGGAATATCGAAACGTACTGCGCTTTTCGCGAATCATGCACATCGGATCAACCGTTACCGGTCAGCTTGCCGAAGGGAAAGACGCGGTGGACGTGATGGATTCCATTCTCCCGGCAGGCACCCTTTCCGGGGCACCCAAGCTGCGCGCCTGTCAGATCATCCAGGATTTGGAGGGCGCTAAGCGTGGCATCTACGGCGGCGCCATCGGCTACTTGGATTTCACGGGCAATCTTGATACCTGCATCGGGATCCGCCTTGTTTACAAGAAAAATGGCCGCGTATGCGTGCAGACCGGTGCTGGCATCGTGGCTGACAGCGTTCCCGAAAACGAAGACCGCGAATGCTACAACAAGGCGCGCGCTGTAATGGAAGCGCTGAAAACCGCCGAAGGGGGCCTGGCATGATCTACCTTATCGATAACTACGACAGCTTTTCCTACAACTTGTATCAGCTGATAGGCGAAATGGATCCTGCTATTGAAGTTCTTCGAAACGATGCGCTTACGGTCGAAGAGCTTGAAGAGAAAAACCCCGAAGCAGTGATTCTTTCCCCTGGCCCTGGGCGCCCTGCTGATGCAGGCATTTGCGAAGAAGTGGCGCTGAAGCTGTCTGGCAAAGTCCCTATCTTGGGCGTGTGCTTGGGGCATCAGGCCATATGCGAGGCATTCGGAGGCACGGTGGGGTATGCCAAGGAACTGATGCACGGTAAATCGTCTTTGGTAAAGGTGGATGAGCAATCTCCCCTGTTCAAAGGCTTGCCAGCTAAGGTCCGGGTTGCTCGTTACCATTCGCTTGCGGCTGATGAAGGAAGTCTCCCTGAATGTTTGCAGGTTGTTTCCCGCGCCGATGACGGGGAAGTGATGGCTGTGCAGCATGCCGAGTTTCCCACCTTTGGTGTTCAGTTTCATCCCGAATCGATCCTCACTCCTGATGGCCGGGCGATGATCGAAAACTTCTTGGCCATAGCAACGAAGTAGTACACGGCGGTTGCGCCGATTGTCCGAAAGGAACCAACAATGATCAGGGAAGCAATTTTCAAGCTGGTGGATAAGCAAGACCTAACCTACGACGAGGCCTACGATGTGATCAACGAGATCATGTCAGGTGAAACCACGCAGGTGCAGACGGCGGCATTCCTTTCCGCCCTTTCCACGAAGTCGACCAAGAGCGAAACTATCGCGGAAATTGCAGGTTGTGCTGCCGCCATGCGCAGTCACGCTACCAAGGTTGATTACGATAAGCCGCTGCTCGAGATTGTGGGCACAGGCGGGGATAAAGCCGGAAGCTTCAACATCTCCACCACCGCAGCGTTCATTATTGCGGCAGGTGGGGCAAAGGTTGCCAAGCATGGAAACCGGGCAGCATCGAGCAAGTCGGGTACGGCAGATTGCCAAGAGGCTTTAGGCGTGAAGATCGAGCAGAGTCCCGATCTGTGCAAAAAGCTGCTTGATGAAGTGGGCATGTGCTTCTTCTTCGCCCAGAAATACCACACGGCTATGCGCTATGTGGGCCCTATTCGCAAGGAACTGGGTTTCCGCACCGTGTTCAACATTTTGGGTCCGCTCACCAACCCCACATCGCCTGAAACGATGATCCTCGGTGTGTATGACGAATCCCTGGTGCAGCCCTTGGCGCGTGTGCTGACGAGCCTGGGTGTGAAGGATGGCATGGTGGTGTACGGACAGGATTGCCTGGACGAACTTTCTACGGCATGCCCCACCACGGTGTGCGAATTCCATGGTGACGATTATCTGTCTTACGTGCTCACGCCCGAGGAATTGGGCATGAAACGCTGCACGAAAGAAGACCTTCGGGGCGGCTCGCCGGATGAAAACGCGCAGATCACGCGCGATATTCTTTCTGGCAAAGAAACGGGGGCAAAGCGCGATACCGTTTTGGTGAATGCCGCTGCAGGTCTTTATATAGCCGGCCTGGCTCCTTCCCTGAAAGATGGCGTTGCGAAAGCCCAAGAACTTATTAACAACGGTAAAGCAGCTGAAACGCTTGAAGAGTACATCCGCGTATCAAACCAGGAGGTTTAGGTGACCATCCTTGATGAAATAGCGGTCTACACGAGCAAGCGTATGACAGTCGAGGAGGAGCGGGTGTCAACCGCTAGCCTTCGGCGGCAAGCCCTTGCCATGGCATCGGCGGAACGCGAGGCGAATGGAGGAGCGTTCCCATTTCGGTTTGGCGCCGCGCTGGCAAAGCCGGGCCTTTCGTTTATCTGCGAAGTTAAGAAAGCGTCCCCTTCGAAGGGGGTTATTGCCGAAGAGTTTCCGTATCTTGATATCGCAAAGAGCTACGAGGCGGCAGGGGCGGCGGCAATCTCCTGTTTAACTGAGCCGAAATGGTTCATGGGAGCCGATACTTACTTGACCGAAATTGTGGCAGGAACGTCTGTGCCTGTGCTGCGAAAGGATTTTGTGGTATGCGAGCGCATGATTTATCAGGCCAAAGTGCTCGGCGCTTCTGCAGTACTTCTGATCTGCGCTATTTTGAACGATGAGCAACTAATTGCTTATCGTGAGCTTGCCGAAAGCCTGGGCCTTTCGGTTTTGGTTGAGGCTCATGACGAAGAGGAAATTGAGCGCGCGGTTGAATCGGGTGCAAAGATCGTTGGCGTGAACAACCGCAATCTGAAGGATTTCAGCGTCGACTTCGATAACGCCCGCCGCCTTCGCTCGTGCATTCCTGAAGACGTTTTGTACGTGGCGGAATCAGGCGTGGCAAGCGCTGATGACGTTGCGGCTATCGCCCAATTGGGTGCGGATGCTGCATTGATCGGGGAAGCCTTGATGCGTGCCGAAGATAAGCCGGCAATGCTGGCAGAATTCCGTGCTGCAGCGGAGGTGGCGCAATGAGTCCGGCAAGCCGCCAGCATCAGGCAAGAGAATGGTTACTGTCGTCGCAGGGGTTAGGGCGGCCTTATGTGAAGCTGTGCGGGATGTCGCGCGAAGAGGATATACGCGCAGTCGCTCAGGCGCGTCCCGATATGTCTGGCTTCATCGTGAATTTCCCCCAATCTCACCGAAGCATTTCAACGGAGCGTTTGACGGAATTGTGCAAACTGCTGGACGAAGAGGATGCCAAGGTGGCAGCGTGCATGGCAACTAGCGGTAATCCGGTGAGCCTTCATCCGATATGGCGTGTAGGTGTGTTTGTCGATGAGCCACTCGATTCTTTGATCCGCATCGTTTCAGCGGGCGCAGTCGACTTGGTGCAGCTCCATGGAAACGAAAGCAACGCCTATATTTCCGAGTTGAGGCATCGAACCCGAGTAGGAACCATCCAGGCTTTTCGTGTGAGTGGCAGCGAGGATGTTTCCCGCGCCGAAGGAAGCAGCGCCGATATGATCATGCTCGACAGCGGGCAAGGCTCGGGCAGGGTATTTGACTGGGGCATTGTTTCATCTGTTCATCGACCGTTTATTTTGGCTGGTGGGCTTACCCCGGAAACCATCGGCAAGGCGCTAACGGAAGTGAATCCCTGGGGTGTTGATATGAGCTCTGGCATCGAAACCGACAAGGTGAAGGATCCCGCAAAAATTGCAACAGCTGTTGATGAAGTCCGTCGATGGCGGTTGTGATTTTGCTCGGCAGCGTTAACCGAAAGACGCTTCAGGAGGGGCGAGGGCTAGCAAGAGCTCTCTGAACGCCATTCCTGAATGATTCGCGAAGCGAATCTCTTAATAAAAGCATGAAGCAGTGCAGCGCATGAGGCCTTTGAAGGAACCCTTCAAAGGACGAACAGCGGAACGGGAGGCTTGATAGCCCTCGCCCCTCCTGAAGCGCCGGCAAGGTTTCGGTAAATAGCACCAGGCAAAATGCCTGATTCATGAAAGGAAACATTATGACGAAGGGAAGATTCGGCATCCATGGTGGGCAGTACATGCCTGAAACGTTGATGAATGCCGTTATCGAGCTCGAGGAAGCTTACGATCGCTACAAAGATGACCCAGAATTCAAGGCGGAGCTGAACAAGCTTCTGAACGAATACGCCAATCGTCCTTCGCTTCTGTACTATGCCGAGCGTCTGACCAAGGCGTTGGGTGGCGCAAAGATCTACCTGAAGCGTGAAGACTTGAACCACACCGGTGCGCATAAGATCAATAACGTGCTCGGGCAGGTTTTGCTTGCCAAGAAGATGGGTAAAACGCGCGTTATTGCTGAAACGGGCGCAGGTCAGCACGGTGTTGCCACGGCTACGGCGGCGGCGCTGATGGACATGGAATGCGAAGTATTCATGGGCAAGGAAGATACTGAACGCCAAGCCCTCAACGTATACAAGATGCGCTTGCTGGGTGCTAAGGTGCATGCCGTGGAAACAGGGACGGCAACGCTGAAAGATGCCGTGTCGGAAACCATGCGCGAATGGACCAACCGCATTGCCGACACGCACTATGTGCTTGGCTCCACCATGGGTCCTCATCCTTTCCCCACCATTGTGCGCGATTTTCAGGCGGTAATCTCGCAAGAGATCATCGATCAATGCATGGAAAAGGAAGGGCGCTTGCCCGATTGCGTTCTTGCTTGTGTGGGCGGCGGTTCAAACGCTATGGGCACCTTCTATCATTTCATCGAGCATCCTGAAGTCCAGCTAATTGGATGCGAGGCGGCTGGTCGCGGTATCGACACCTTCGAAACGGCGGCAACCATTAACACGGGCAGCCTTGGCGTATTCCATGGTATGAAATCGTATTTCTGCCAGGACGAGTATGGTCAAATCGCGCCAGTGTACTCCATCAGCGCTGGGCTTGATTACCCCGGAATCGGGCCTGAGCATGCATGGTTACACGATACCGGCCG
>OGOX01002087.1_pt1 | contig 11904 bp, 13 predicted proteins | sample 1552761 | NCBI WGS metagenome assembly OGOX01 (sample SAMEA2580212, study PRJEB22360) | human gut metagenome | biome: human gut; feature: human-associated habitat; material: faeces | place: Denmark | collected 2008/2010
CCCGCGCGAGGAGCGTCTGGAGCTGCTCGAGAGCCGCATCAAGGAGCTGGGCATGAACCCGGAGGACTACTGGTGGTACTGCGACCTGCGTCGCTACGGTTCCTGCCGCCACGCCGGCTTCGGCCTGGGCTTCGAGCGCATGGTGATGTACCTCACGGGCGTCAGCAACATCCGCGACGTGGAGCTGCACCCCCGCACGGTGGGCAACGCGGAATTCTAAGCGAAAGCCAAAAGAGCACCCATAGGGTGCTCTTTTTATCTGTACGAAAAAGGCGCGCAGGGGGGCAAAAGCCTCTCTGCGCGCTGGCACCCCCGGCCAGACTCTAACTGGCGGCCTACCGATTAGGAGTCACGATTATAACTTATACGTCGTCAATCGTAGTCCTTCACGACTCTCGTAGTACACCGAATTACACAGTCTTCAGGGGAGTAAGTTCTTCATTCGACATTGTTGATACTCCGCTATATCTGCTGGTATTTCGTAGTGCAATTAGCAAAATGTTAGCAGTTTTACAGAGGAGTCAAAATCTAAATCAGTTGGTTTGATTTTGAATTATAGCATAGAATCATCGTGAATGGAAGTATTTTTTGGAGGTTTCCATGTCAGAATATACACTTGAGATCAAACAGATCGTAGATTATCCACGATGTCGGATCTACCGACAGTTCGTGCAAGCCTTGATAGCAGACCGGAGCATTCGCGTGAGCGAAGGCTCCGGTCTTTTTTATTTTGCCGTGCTATGCGCCTATGCCAACTTCCGCACCTCATACAAACGCATTGATGGCATTAGTTACACCATCTACCCCGGCGAATGGATCATGTCTGTGGAGGAATTGTCCCAGTATTTCCGCACACGCTTCCGCTGCCAGACCTTGGCCGCTTTGGAGGGACTGCAAAAGAAAGGGCTTATCAGTTTTCTTGTTCTCGGACATGGTAAGCTGGTCAAATTCAAGATTCGCGGCTGGCGGCGTCACAACACGATTCTCGACTACAATGCGCCCTGTCAGAAGGATACCGGCTTTTTCTTCTTCCCTGTATCCACTGCCACAGAACTGGTCAGTGCCGGTCACTGCTCGGAGATGGACGCCGTATTGGATCTATGGCTGAACACGGTCTATAACGATCCGCAGGTCCTCGGTTCAGACGTCGGGCCGGTGGTCTATCTCCGCAACGGTACAGGCTGTCCGCTGGTCAGCTATGCGGAGCTGGCATCCCGATGGGGCATCTCTAAGGCGACCGCTGGCCGATACCTCAAGCGCATGGCTGAGCGCGGCTATCTGCAACTGGCAGCCTTCCCTGGCACACATGGAACCACGATCTATCTACAGAACTATCTCTCCACCATGTTCCAAATTTCTGACATCGTGGTGGACAAGGAAGAGATTGCCATGAGCCTTGGCGTCAAGCTGGAGCTTCAGGAGGAAACCGCCCTGACCACGACGGTAACAAGCGGTTCAAATGAGACCGGTAGCGTTTCAGAAATGAACCGCCATCGGATCGAGCGGAAGATGCGGGAGATCCTTGTGGCACAAGGGCTGCCGTGTGCGTCATGCCCTAAATCCAAGTATATGTTATTACCATTATCCGACGACTGCGAGGTTACAATAGAAGGGGTGCCTCCGCTGCGCCGGTGGCTTCAACTGGTGGTCACCTGCGGTGATGCTCAGGAAGTCTATCACTTTGAACTCAGATTGCACCCGACGGGGATGCGCGGCGATAAGGAGGCCGAACGATGAAAAAGACTGCACAAGAACCCAAAGTGACCGAGAATTCCTTGTACCATGACACGTGGATGCTGTTGCGCAAGTACCGGGATGTGGTGTGGAGTCTGGAGCTGTCCGTGCAGCAGGTACGTCGGCAGTTCCAGATCGAGTATGGCAGTAGCATAGAGGAGTTTCTGGAATCCCTCTATGTGGCCGGCATCACCTTCGAGGGCTCGGCAATTGAGGATCATGCCCGCTGCATCGAGCGCAGCTACAAAATGCTGAAACTGCTGGATACCTCCGTGGAGCTGCTGCGGACAAAGCACAAGTACGGTGAGAGCTATTACTGGCTCCTGTACTACACCTATCTGTCTCCGCAGCAGCTGGCGAACACGCAGGAGATCATCGACAAGCTGGAGCCGCACATTCGGGACATCAGCTACCGCACCTACTTCCGCAAGCGTCAGATGGCGATTGATGCCCTAAGTTCGGTGCTGTGGGGGTATTCGTCGAAAGAGAGTCTGGCACTGCTGGAGAAGTTTGTGCCGGAGGGGTGAAGTGGATACATTGTATCACATTTCCAGATTGCGATATCGCTTTGGTAAATCATGTGGGCGATTGAAAACAGAATTCCTGTCACCGCGTAGACTTTGATGATTATGGCAAGCCTGATCTTAGCCCCAAAATTAAAGGGGAAAGAAAGAATCCAAAATATCCAACAGATTACATTCATTAAGAAGATTGCCGCAGATAGGTTATCTGCGGCAATCTTCTTCCTATTCAAAACTATCAAACTCTGTTCCAAAGGGTCAATGCTTGATTAACTTGAAATGGTATACCCGACTTTCAAATCATGATACCATTCATACGGAATAATATTTTCTTTCTGCAATCGTCCAACAACAATTCCCGGAGCAATACCTATTTTCTTTGCAAAGGTTATAATTGCTTCCTTGCTTCTACAATCAGTTTGGATAAAGGCATTATAATCGGCTACAGGTATCAAAATATCTCTAGCAAATCTATCTGCTGCAGCTTCTCGTTCAGGGTCATCTGTAAAATCTTGATTGAAAATATGCCCATCAATAACATGACATAATTCATGAAATAGACTAAACCAAAATCTATCTGCGTCTCGGCCTCTTACAGTAAGCCCTATAACAATATGATTTCCTTCGATAAATGTAGCTCCATGCAAAAAGGAGCCGCTGATGTGTGGAAGAAAAACAATTGCGATTCCACATTCTCCAAGAAGTTGCCTTAATTTGGGGCAAAACGATTCCGGATCTTCTAAAGTTAATGCACGTATATCGGAAAGTACACTAGATAGTTTATCAATATTAACCGGGGAAGTCAAAATTGTTCTAGAATCCAGACGCGCTTTTTGTGCCCACGCAGCGAGGGCATAATTGCTTTTTGAATTTTCACCTACTTTGCGATAAGCAATTCCTGGAATTCTAAGGATTTCTAACAATCCTAGACGCGCAACTTCAAAAAAACCCCTCAAATTCCAAACTTTTTCTTCTGCCTTTCTTGTCGGCGGAACCCAACCCAATGTTGCCATTTTTGAGTACGGAAATTCTTTAGCAATTGAAATGTCTTCTTCTAACTCATTTTCGTCAGTGGCTCTAGCAACCTTTTCACGATAGATCGCTTCCAAATTATTCCAAAACTTGGCAGGAACTCCGAGGACAGACTCCAAACGCAGTGCAACATTCTGGCTTAATTCCACTTTGCCATTGATAAGATTGCTGATATGTTTCTCAGTCATCCCCATTCTTTTTGCAAACTCTCGCTGGTTCATTCCGCGGATTTCTAACTGCTCGCGTATGGTTGCCCCAGGTGGTACCGCTATTACGCTTTTTCCATGTAGCATATCAGTTTCCTCCTTACCTCCTGAATGCAGTAACCTCAATGATAATCTTCTATTTCGAGAATCTTAACTATCTGTACTGTATTCTTTACTTTTTCAAATACTAATCTAAATGGTTGAACTAAATCCATCGCAAACTGTCCTTGCCGATTACCTTTTAGTGGATGACATCGGCCAATTTGAAACTGTAATAACATATCAACCGAATCGGCAGCCTCCAATTCCTCCATGCGCTGAGCAATTTTCTCCGCCATTTCCAAATTATATGTTTTCCTGGTCACAGAGGAGTCTGTGCAAATCTTCCCCAGTTTGTTCGATTTAAATGTTATTTTCAGGGCTTTCATCCCCTCCACTATAATTTACCTTGCAGGTTAATTATAGGATAACACTTTGTCATAAAACTGTCAACAGACTTTTACCTCAAAAGTAAAATAGTATACGGAGCATTAGTCTATATATACTAAGATTTTAGCTGTTAGTTGCATGCTGATGTGCAACTAACAAAAAACATCATAGGAGTTCCTATGGTATTTCTCGGATTTAACACTTATCCCGTGTTAAATGTGGGTCGCGGATTTGGCTTCCTCCCGCCACAACATTGGCACGGTTTTGCGATTTCGGCGTAAATCCAAGTGTGCTATACTGTGTATGCTCAAAACTATGCCAAGGCGACACGAGTAACACCATCCTACGGGGTGGTGTTATTCTGTTTTCGGTAATTTGGGCAGTCCAAGAGGGGCGACTTTTAGAGAGTAGCCCCTCCACATCTTTTCTATCACAGGAGGTATCACCAGTGAAAAAACATGACCTGACCAAGACACATCTCCACAGGGCAAGTCCCGGCATGGCACTATATGCGGCCTTCGCGGGCGTGACCATGGCCGCCATGCTTTGCCAGCCTGTCTTTGCCGCCACCGTCTGGGAGAAGGCCAATGAGATCATGAAGGATGTCTATAACCAGATTCTTCTTATCTCCACCATTGCCGCCATTGTCACCGCGTCGGTGGCACTGCTGATGATGAACTTCTCCCGCAGCGGCCGCACTGTGGACGAGAGCCGCGCATGGCTCAAGCGTATCATCATCACATGGGCGATCCTTAACGGCCTGGGCTTCATCATGTCCTATGTGACGCCCTTCTTCGCAGATGGCAGATGGAACGGATAACGCCACGCTGCCCGGCTGAGAAAGGAGAGGTGCTATGGGCATATTAGATGGCATTGTAGAATGGATCGCGGAACAGGTCATGTACGGTCTTGACCTTATCAACACCTCTGTACTGGGGGCTCTGGGCTGCGACATGACCACCTTCCTGCGCTTTTTCCCCGCCGCGGAGACGATGTACAACATCTTCGTGGCTGGCTATCGGCATGATCTTGCTGAACCTGATCTGGCAGCTATTCAAGAACTACGGCCTTATAGCAGGCGTAGAGGCAGAAGACCCGGTAAAGCTGACGATCCGCTCTGTGCTGTTTATCCTGCTGGCCTATTTCGCAGATGAAATCGTGGAGCTGATACTGAAAATCGGCGGGACACCCTACGCGTGGATCATGTCGTCTGAGCTGCCCACACTGAACTTTGCCGACTTCAATTCGGTCATACTTACCATCCTTGGGGTCTGCGCCAACGGCGCGGTGGCTCTAATCGCCCTGATCCTCGTGCTCATATTGGCGTGGAACTATATCAAGCTGCTATTTGAGGCGGCGGAGCGTTATGTGCTCCTGGGCGTTCTGGTATTCACGGCACCGGTGGCTTTTGCTACGGGCGCGGCGCAGAGCACCTCCAACATCTTCAAGGCGTGGTGCCGGATGTTCGGCGGCCAGATATTTCTGCTGCTGATGAACGCATGGTGCCTTCGCCTGTTCATCACCATGGTGGGAACCTTCCTGGCAAACCCCTTATCCCTATAGGAGACGATCATGAATCAAAAAACGAAATACATCACAGGGATCGTGTTGTCCGTACTGGTTATATGTGCGCTCACAATCCCGGCCTTTGCTCTGACGGAATCGGATGTGCAGTCTCAGGTCTCAGCCTCCGGTAAAGAAGGCGTGGCCGGAAACCTGTTCATCTGGTTTCTGTGCGCAGTGGCATTTTTGAAGATCTCACAGAAAATCGACAGCTTCATGCAGGGCCTTGGCATCAATGTGGGCCATACAGGCGGCTCTATGCTGGCAGAAGCGATGCTGGCCGCGCGGAGCATCGCTGCCGCCCGTGGCGTCGCCGGACGCGGTCGAGGCGGGACTGCAGGGCGAGCCGGAAGCACCGGTGGCAATGGCGGTGACAGCAATACCTTCCTGCAAGGCGGTCTGGCCGGAGTTGCCAATCGCAGCTTCTATAACGGCGCATACCGAAACGCCACCGGCACAGGCAGCGGCGGCGTTGGCGGCATGGCGTTCCGTGCCTCTATGACCAAGGGCGGCGATATTGCCAATAACGTTATCAGCCGGATTGCCACCGGCGGTGCGGGATCTGGGGATGTCATGTCCGGCAATATGGCGGCGGACGCTCTCATGTCCTATATGGGCTATACGGCTCTTGGTGAAGGCGCGGCGGATATTCCGACCTTCTCCAATGTGGAGATCGGCGGTGGGCATATCACCGGCACGGAGACCTCTGAGGAAGAACCTGCCGGTCGTGCCTTTGCCATGTACAGCACTGAACAGTATATGGAGCCAAAACGGGAATACACCACCGTCACCACTGTGGATGGCGCAAAATGGTATAGGCAGTACGCACAGGACGTAGTGGAGAAAAAACCCTATCAGAATCCGGATGGCGGCATTTCCTATCGTGAGAGCCTGATCCGGCGTCTGCCTGACCCGCCTCGCAGAAAGGACAAGACCTGATATGACCCAGCAAGAACGCAACGGTCTGAACGAAGCCGCTGAGATCAGCGCACACGCTGGCGGTGCCGTGCGCGGCGCCATCAAGACAGGAAAAGCGGTAAGCGGTGCGGCAAAAGGTGCTGCTGCCGCAGGCCCTTACGGTGCGGCGGCAGCGGCACTCTGGGCCCATCGCAAGGCGGCTGCTGCCATCATTGCCGGGTTGCTGGTGCTTCCCATCTTGTTCATCATGCTGCTGCCTTCCCTGATCTTCGGCGGGTTGACCAAGGCAGGGGTTGAAGGAAGTCCAGACACACCGATTCTTAACGACAACGCCGCCATTGTGGAGAACATCAATCAAATCTCGCAGGCGATCAGCGACTTGCTGGAGGAAGGGCAGGAGGATGTTCGCGCCCGTATTGACACGGATTTTACCGCTTCCGGCGCTGACCAGAAGGAGATCATCAATCCATACGAAAGTTCCCCGACCTACAATGCCAACCGCTTCATTGCCATGTACTGTGCCGCCAAAAATCAGGACTACACATCTATTTCCCTCAAGGATATGGAGGACGTAATCCGTAAGGCCAAGGACGCCCTCTATACCTTCACGAGCACGGAGGAGTCTCGCACGACTACGGTAACGGAAACGAATACGGATCCCAAAACCGGCAAGGTCACGGTGACGGAAAGGGAAGTAACAGAGATATGGAAGATATATATTGCCGTATGCGGCACCGGCGGCGCGGGCAAGACCTTCCTGATCCTGCTGATGGCACTCCGTATGCGGCGTATGGTTATCATGGCACCGGAGATGGTTCGGGTGATCTCGCCTGATCCCTCGGTGTGCAAGACATGCAAGGTCTATCTCCTTACAATGCAGTTTACCACAAGCTGGGATTCTGGCTGCATTACAGAGCTGTACGCCGACTATGATATGGCGCGTTTTGCTATGCTGAAGGGCATCCGCGAGGAACAGGCAGAAGGCTGTGTAAAGGATTGGGCAGATAGGGATGCTCTGGAGGAGGAATACTGTACAGATTTTTATGAGGCGTGGCATCGAGATGAATACTCTGAGAAGCACTTTACCGCATCTATTGAAAAGCTGTCCCTTACATTGCCACAAAGAATTATAGAAGCGGAATGAAATTATGATTGAAATTATTATAATTTGGAGTATAATAATTGTAAAGGTGGTGATCGCGTGCATGTATTTGTTGATCGGCAGCAGGAGATGGAGACGCTGCAAAGTGAGTATGAGCGGAACGGCAGCGCACTTGTCGTACTGTATGGACGCCGGCGAGTGGGAAAGACTACGCTGATATCCGAGTTTATTCGGGATAAAAACGCCCTGTTTTTCCTTGCAAGTGAAGAGTCCGAAGCACAAAACCGAGCGGCATTCAAAGAGAAAGCGGCAGATTTCATTGATAGTGATCTTCTGCGTAATGCGGATGTCAAAAGCTGGGACGTGATATTCAAGTCAATCATGGATGCCAAGCATGACAGCAAGCCCGTTATCGTACTGGATGAATTTCAGTATCTGGGCAAGGCAGAGCCTGCATTTCCTTCCATATTCCAACGGATATGGGAAGAGATATTAAAGAACCAGTCTGTTATGGTAATTCTTTGCGGCTCCCTGATCTCCATGATGGAGTCTCAGACACTGGCCTACGGCAGCCCTTTATACGGAAGGCGAACCGCGCAGATCCGGCTCAAGCAGATCCCGTTCGCCTATTACCATGAGTTTTTCCCTGGCAAAACCCGCAGAGAACTCATTGAGCTATACTCTGTTACAGGCGGTGTCCCCAAGTATATCGAGTTATTTTCGGAGAGCGGCGATATCTATCGTGCTATCCAGAAATGCGTACTGAACCGTTCCGGCTATCTCTATGATGAACCGCATTTTTTGCTGCAGCAGGAGGTCAGTGAAGTCGGCAGTTACTTTTCCATTATCAAGGCGATCGCAGCTGGAAACCACAAGCTTTCCGCGATTGCCGCTGTTTTGGAGGTCAAGTCAACGAACCTGACCAAGTACCTGAAGACCTTGATGGATCTGGATATTCTGGAACGAAGGGTGCCTGTCACAGAGGAAAACCCCGAAAGGAGCAAGCGAGGTCTTTATAAGATCAAGGATAACTATCTGCGGTTCTGGTTCGCATTCATCTATCCCAATATGAGCTTTATCGAAAGCGGGCATAGCGGTATCGTGATGGATAAGATCCACAGGGGACTCACTGCCAGCCACATCGGCTTCGTATATGAGGACATCTGTCAGGAGCGGATGTGGGAATTGAATGTCAATAACGCATGGCCGTTCCAGTTCTCCAAGCTGGGTGGGTATTGGGATGCCAAGAATGAGATCGACATTGCAGCTCTTGATCCGGAGGGCAAGAACCTGATTCTGGGAGAGTGCAAGTACTGGAAAGAGCCAGTTGGTCTTAATGTCCTTCATGCGTTGGAAGCTAAGGCTGGCGATGTCGCATGGGAGCGGGATCGGCGAAAAGTGTGGTACGTCCTGTTCAGCATCTCCGGCTTCTCGGATGAGCTACGCAATCATGCCGCAACACGGGACGATCTTCTTTTGATTGACGATGGAGAAAGATAGCTGACCGACCAGCCGGTTCAATATCTTCAATGCGCTCCAAAATTCTTTGAGGGAATTAAAGAAGTTCTGACAAATATGTATAAAACAGACGTGGAGATTTCCACGTCTGTTTTTCTATTCGGTAACAAGGGAAAACTACGGTAGATACAGGGCGTCCGTTGACAATCCTGTGCGGTTAGGGTATGTCTCTTTCGTGAGCGGCGACCGCGCTCCTTTACCTGGCTCGCTTTTCCTGATAAAATTTAAAATAATTTGAAAAATATGTAATATTGACACCTAAAAAGGTAGTTAATAGATAAGAGGAAAAGGAGGATCGCCGCCATATGGATGACAAACAAATTATACGCCTGTTTTTTGAGCGCTCAGAGCAGGCCGTCACTGAACTGTCCCAAAAATACGGCGACCTGTGCATGAAAATCGCCAGAAGCATTCTGAACGATCATCAGGACGCGGAAGAATGTGTGAACGACGCCTATCTTGGCGCATGGAACAGTATTCCTCCTCAATCCCCCGACCCGCTGAGAGCCTATATCTGCCGTATCGTTCGCAACCGCTCTTTGAAGAAGCTTCGCGCAAATACCGCGATAAAGCGGGGCAGCCAATTTGAGGTCTCACTATCCGAACTGGAGGACTGTATCCCCGACAACTCCATGGATGAGCAACTCTCGATAAGTGAACTATCTGCGCAGATCAACGCATTTCTCGCTGCCTTGCCCAAAGATGACAGACTCATGTTTGTGAAACGCTACTGGTTCTCAGAATCAATATCCGAGCTGGCAGACGCATTTGGCATCACCGAGAACAACGTGTCTGTCCGGCTCAGCAGAATACGCGGAAAACTACATCAATACCTGAATCGTGAGGAGGCAAAAAACATATAATGGATCGGAAAACTGACAAGCTGGTGTCAGCCATCGGAGATATTGACACCGCATATCTGGAAGAAGCCCTCGACTTTAACCGCACAAATGCAGACCGGAGAAAACGCACCCGCTTTCCCAAATTATCTGCCGCGTGTGCGGCGGTGCTGATCATACTGGGCGTATCCGTGACCGCCTTCGCTATCAGCCGAATACCGCTGTCGTGGCGCGACATCTTTTCCCCCGGTCAGACCGTCATCGGTGACGCAGACGAGGCACCGGTGATCTCCCAACAGCAACCGCAGGCCGCAGCCACGGAAAAACTGCAGATCAAGGTGGAAAAGGTGATCTCTGATGAACGATCCCTTTATCTTCTCTATTCCGTAAAGGCAAATGAGGGAGCCGTCCTTGACCAAACAGGGAAATTTGCCGACTTCGAGCTGTATTTTCCCGGTAAGATGATGTCCGGCGCTTATGTGTCTCGCTTTTTGGAGCGGAAGGCGGGCGTACCGGAGAATGAATTGGAGGGCGTCGTATACGCCGACTGGCAGCCGGGCGACAGTGCCAACGGCCTTGTGATAAACCTCTCCAACTGGCAGGAGAAACGGTGGTTCGACCATGAGAAGATCGACTTCAACGTGGCGGAAATGGTGGAAAACGCCGGGGAGAACGCCAAGCTGCCCCAGTGCCAGCAGTGTTTCCGCAACGGAACGGTGCGGTATTACTGGCAGCCGGGGGACGCGGACGTGCAGCTGCCCTGCGGCGCGTCCATCTGCAACGCCGGGTGGGAGGACGGCGTTCTCCAGCTGGTGATGAAAGAGCCGCTGGGCTCGGACGAATGGTCCGCGACCTGGGAGAAGAACTGGTATTTCCTGGACACGCGGACAGACACGGTCATCTTCCCAGAGCCCCACTGTCATTTCGGACAGCCCGACGAGTTTGACCCGGATGCCACAGATGCCGACTGGCGATACTTTTGGCGGGACGTGACCGTTGACAGGGAAGCGCTCCCCTATTTGGAGCTGCACTGGGGCGGAAAGGGGATCACCACCACCGTGCTGCCAGGGGACTGGCGGGTCACGCTGGAAGGCACGCCGGTCACCATTGAAAGCGAGGTTCTGGCGGAGAACGTTTCCCTGTCCTACGGCGGCGAGACGCTTACGGCGGAGAGGATCGAATGCTCCAAGCTGTCCATGGCGGTGTATTTCGCCGACTATGTGGACTCTACCACCGGCATCCTCAGTGCGTTCAAAGTGTTTGGTGAGGACGGCAAACCTATCCCCTGCGATTGGAGCTTTATCGCGGATCAGACCGACGACAGCTGCATGATCTGGACACGGTTCAACGAGCCCATCGAGCCTGAATGCATCTGCCGGTTGACGTTCAATGGGGAGACCGTGTTTGAAAGATAGGCGTTTCGCATTCGATTGCAGTGATTATTATTCCTTTTATTATGAATGGATAAGCCGGTTCTCGCGGCGAAGAAGCGTTTTCCACCTGTAAGCCCCGGCAGCTTTCCGCTACAATGGCCTTGTACTTAAGGTCATTAGGCATTGAGGGCGGAGCAGAGCAGGCACGGGATGGGCGATCATGTCCAGCGGAGCATATCAGCGTGGCCATGACCCCCGACAAAATCTTGAAGGGGCGAAACGCAAATAAACCGATAAAAAAAGATGTGTAGCTGTGAATTGTATAAAGCAGCAGGCCGCGGCAACGCCGCGACCTGCTGTACCATTATGAGAAAAACAACTTGTCGGCTGATTCGTCCAGCTTGACCACGCTCAAGTCGATGAAGTCATCCAGCGACGGCGCGGAACGCCGCAGGTATTCGTGCCCTCCGTCCACAGCACAGGCACCGCACGAGCAGATTTTAAAGTCGTGTGTCGAGGTAGATTCTATAACATCCCCGCACTTTCTGCATTTGATGGCGTTTTTGATAATCATGTCGTTCTCCGTATCCTCGGTTCATACAATTCAGGCGCACACGCACAATCGAATTCGTGTGCCGCGCAGGGCGGGAAAAGTGTGCAACCATTGCA
>OGOX01002091.1_pt1 | contig 11900 bp, 11 predicted proteins | sample 1552761 | NCBI WGS metagenome assembly OGOX01 (sample SAMEA2580212, study PRJEB22360) | human gut metagenome | biome: human gut; feature: human-associated habitat; material: faeces | place: Denmark | collected 2008/2010
CTGGAAAGTACTAGTTGCTGGTCACAGATACTGTAAACAGTAACTAGTACTACGGAAAGGGGAAAGATAAAATGGTAAAACCAATTATGAGAGATCTCTTTTTTCTGCGCCAGAAGGCAGAGAAAGCAACGAAAGGAGATTTTCCAGTCGCAATTGATTTACTGGATACATTAAAAGCGCACGAAGATGGCTGTGTGGGAATGGCAGCAAATATGATCGGGGTAAATAAAGCGATCATTGCAGTCAATATGGGATTTATGAATGTTGCGATGTTCAATCCGAAGATTGTAAAGAGAAACGGAAAGTATGAGACAGAAGAAGGATGCCTGTCTCTGGATGGTGTAAGAAAATGTGTGCGCTATCAGGAAATCGAAGTAGAATATGAAGATATCAATTTTAAACGGCAGAGACAGAAATACAGCGGATGGACGGCGCAGATTATTCAACATGAGGTAGATCATTGTCACGGTATTGTGATATAGTCATGCGCTGGTGTTGTATCATTGACACAAAGATATGTATTAGGATTAGTCATAATATTTTGCCGTAATATTTCCCACTACCTTATTGACACAACTGTATCAAAAGCATACAATAAAACTAGATTGTTAATAAAATAACACATGAAACGTGAAGATTACAGGAGGGTAATAGCATGGCAAAGATTTTATGTAGTCCAAGTAAATATGTACAGGGTGCAGGTGAGCTGAAGAAGCTGGGTGAATATGCTCAGAAGTATGGAAAAAAAGCACTCGTACTGATCACAGAATCCGGATATAAACGTATCGGGGACGTTGTAAATACCGGATTTGAAGGATACGAGATCACACCTGTGTACGAGTATTTCAACAGAGAATGCAGTAAGAATGAGATCAACCGACTGGTAGACATCATGAATGAGAAGGGCTGTGATGTCGTGATCGGTATCGGTGGTGGTAAGATCCTGGACACGGCCAAGGCAGTTGCTTATTATAAAGAAGCACCGGTTCTGATCTGTCCGACGATCGCCTCAACAGATGCACCTTGCAGCGCATTGTCTGTTATTTATACAGATGCTGGTGTATTCGAAGAGTACTTATTCCTTCCGGCTAACCCCAATATGGTTCTGATGGATACCGAGATTATTGCAAAATCACCGGTAAGACTTACGGTATCCGGAATGGGTGATGCACTGGCAACATATTTTGAAGCAAGAGCCTGTCAGGCAAGCGGGGCAACAACATGTGCCGGCGGACAGGTTACACAGGCAGCAATCGCACTTGCAAAACTTTGTTTTGACACTCTGATGGCAGAAGGTGTAAAGGCAAAACTTGCCCTGGAAGCAGGAGCATGTACACCGGCTGTGGAAAAAGTCATCGAAGCCAACACATTACTGAGCGGTATTGGATTTGAGAGTGGCGGACTTGCAGGAGCACATGCAATTCATAATGGATTTACCGTACTGGATGAGTGCCACCACATGTATCACGGTGAGAAGGTTGCATTCGGAACGATTACGCAGCTGGTACTGGAGAATATTCCGGCAGAAGAACTGGAAGATATCATCGACTGGTGTATCGAACTGGGACTGCCTGTGACATTAAAAGAACTGGGAATCACAGAAGTAACAGATGAGAAGCTGATGGCAGTTGCAACGGCAGCCTGTGCAGAGAACGACACGCTTCACAATATGCCATTCGAGGTAACACCGGAGACTGTATGTGCAGCAATCAAAGCAGCAGATGCATACGGTAAATATTTCCTCGGAGAATATATATAATCCAAATACATAATCTAACAGGAATAAGATTTGTTAAAAACCCACGGGATCAGTGGTTGACATTCGTCAAAAGATAATGCTATAATGTGCCTCTAAAACATGTGTGGATTTTTCTGGAGCAATCTATTTTTCGCCACATGGTTACTGAGTAGAAGTAACCATGTGGTTTTTTGTTGTTATATATTCAGTTGAAACAATCTGTGACAAGATGGGAAAATAGAAAAAAGCATTGCAAAGATCCGCAATAGAATTAGAAGATTAATAGATAGTACATATGAGAGAAAGGGGATATATATGGATCAGACATATATGAAAGAACAGCCGGTGTTAAAACTGATATTGTCAATGGCACTGCCGATGGTGCTTTCTATGATGGTGAGTTCACTTTACAATATTGTAGACAGCTTCTTCATCGCCAGGATCAGCGAAGATGCCATGACGGCGTTATCACTGGTGTATCCAGTGCAGAATCTGATCAATGCGGTGATGATCGGATTTGGAATCGGAATCAATGCGGTCATCTCATTTTATCTTGGAGCGCAGGATAAAGAGATGGCAGACAGGGCGGCAACACAGGGAATGCTGCTAGGGACGATTCACGGAATCGGTTTTATGATTTTGGGAATTGCCGTAATGAGACCGTTTTTTACAGATGTTTACGGGAAATGCACAGATTGTGGACTATGGTGTGCGTTATTCGAGAATTGCATTTTTATTTGCTACGGCATTATCTTGGCAGCTGGTATTTGAGAAGACATTCCAGGCGGTCGGACGTATGGTAGAATCGATGACCTGTATGATGTCAGGTGCGATCATCAACATTATCTTGGACCCGGTCCTGATCTTCGGACTCGGACCATTCCCGAAGATGGGAATCGAAGGAGCCGCACTTGCAACAGGAATCGGACAGGCAGCAGCGGCACTGCTGTATCTGATCCTTTATATCGCGAATCCGCTTCCGGTGAAATACAGAAAGAAATATCTGAAGGTGGACCTTAGATTATGGAAGAAGTTATACGTGATCGGAATTCCGGCAAGTCTGAACCTGGCACTTCCGTCACTGTTGATCTCTGTATTGAATGTAATACTTACAGGCTATGGGGAAGTCTACGTATTCGTTCTCGGAGTCTACTATAAGCTGCAGACCTTCCTCTACCTTCCGGCAAATGGAATCGTGCAGGGAATGCGTCCGCTTCTCGGATATAATTACGGAGCGGGAGAGCATAAGCGTGTACATAAGATCTTTCGGGATGGCCTGATCCTGGTACTCGTGATGATGACGGTCGGAACGGTAATCTGCCTGGCAGTTCCGGGACAGCTGATGGGATTATTTACAGCGAATCCGATAACGATGAAGGCCGGAAGTGTGGCACTCAGAGTCATCAGTCTTGGATTCCTTGCTTCATCGGTATCGGTTATCTGCAGCGGGGCACTGGAAGGTCTTGGAAAAGGCGTGCATTCACTGATCATTTCGTTATGCAGATATGTGGTTGTGATCATTCCGGCGGCATTTATTGTGAGCCGTTTTATGGGAGCGGTCGGAGTATGGCATGCGTTCTGGATCACGGAGGCTGTTACGGCGGCAATCTCATATATGGTGTACCGGAAAGGTGTGAAGGGATAGCAGAGATAAAAAATCACGGAGCAACAGTTTTTTTGATGCACAAGTACAATATTGTATGATAAAATATAAAATAGTAAGAAACAGGAAAGCAGAAAAGAAAACAGAATATACAAGGACGACTCTGACTGCAAGGCAGCATCCCGAGCAGGAATAGTTAAGAACTTCCTTATTTCCGACACATGGTATTTCTATACCATGTATTCGCATTATGCATTGGAAAAAACAAAAAAGAGCATTTTGTATACAGAATAAGGCGGCTTCAGATAACGAAAAGAGAGCCGGCTTATGTATACAAAATGTTCTTTTTCATTTGAACAAATATGTAAGCAGAACATGCAGGAGGAACACACATGTTAAAAGTAGCAATCTACGGAAAAGGTGGAATTGGGAAATCCACCGTCACATCCAATCTGGCAGCAGCATTTGCCACGATGGGGAAGAAAGTCATCCAGATCGGCTGTGATCCGAAGGCAGATTCGACGATGAACCTGCTCGGTGGGGAACCGTTAAGACCGGTCATGAATTATATGAGAGAGGAAGATGAAGAACCGGAGAAACTGGAAGATATTGCAAAAGAAGGATTCGGAAATGTCTTATGTATCGAGACGGGCGGACCGACACCGGGACTTGGATGTGCGGGAAGAGGAATCATTGCGACATTCCAGTTATTAGAAGATCTGAAATTATTCGAGACCTATAAGCCTGATGTGGTTCTGTACGATGTACTTGGTGACGTAGTCTGCGGCGGATTCGCAGCGCCGATCCGGGAAGACTATGCGGAAAAAGTTCTGATCGTGACATCGGGAGAAAAGATGGCACTCTATGCGGCAGATAACATTTCCAAAGCAGTAAAGAACTTTGAAGACAGAAGTTATGCAAGAGTGTTCGGAATCGTACTGAATCACAGAAATGTAGAAAATGAAAATGAAAAAGTAGAGACATTTGCAAAAGAGCATGGATTTGACATCGTGGGAGAGATTCCAAGAAGTGATGAAATTAACCGTTGTGAAGACCAGGGGAAGACGGTGATCGAGGGAAATCCGGAGTCGGACATCAGTAAATGCTTCTATGATCTGGCGGAAATATTATGGAAAGATGAGGAACAGGTATGAGAGGGACTGCCTATTATTGTACGGTAGAAGAATTACAGGAGCGGGGAAGAGATGATATTCCGGAGCAGTTCCGGTCGAATACACATCTGATTTACAGTTCTCCGGCGACGCTTGCATTTAACTCGCCGGGAGCGGAAGGATTCGGCGTAAAGAGAGCGGGGCTTGCGATCCCGGATTCGATTATGCTGATCGTGGCACCGGGATGTTGCGGACGGAATACGTCCATGATCAGTTCCATGCCGCAGTATGAGGATCGGTTCTTTTATCTTACGATGGATGAGACCGATATCGTAACGGGAAGACATCTGAAAAAAGTGCCAAAGGCAGTACAGGAGATATGTGACAGTCTGGAGAAGAAGCCGTCGGTTGTGATGATCTGCATTACCTGCGTGGATGCGCTTCTTGGAACAGATATGGAACGGATCTGCAGAAAATCCGAAGAAAAGACAGGACTTCCGGTCAGACCGTGTTATATGTATGCGCTGACAAGAGAAGGACGGAAGCCGCCGATGGTGCATGTGCGTCAGTCCTTATATTCTTTATTGGAACCAAAGAAGAAAAAAGGAAATGTCGTGAATCTGCTGGGATTCTTCTCACCACTTATGGATGACTGTGAATTATACGGAATGCTGGAAAAAGCAGGCGTAAAGACGGTACACGAGATATCCAGATGCAAAGACTACGAAGAATACCAGACGATGGCAGAGGCGAATTTTAATCTGGTATTACATCCGGAAGCGAGATTCGCAGCAGAAGATTTTCATGAGAAATTACAGATTCCGTTTATCGAACTTCGGAGATTGTACCAGATTGATAAGATAACGAAGCAGTATCAGGCACTGGGAAATGTTTTGGGGATTCCATTCGAAGATCATGAAGCGGAGGCTGCTGCACTTGATTCCGTAAAACGCTTGAAATCTGCGAAGCCGGATGCAGTTTTCGCCATCGGGGAATGTATGAACGGGGATCCGTTCGAACTGGCACTGGCGCTTGTAAAGTATGGCTTTCGGGGGGCTGAGATCTATGGAACGCTGACCGCCGAGAATTTTGTATACCTGAAGAATTTATCTGAATTGAGTCCGCAGACAAAAGTATTTTCCAATATGGAACCAACCATGCTGTATTATGATCCGGAAGAGAGCGGGGTTACAATTACAATTGGCAAAGATGCCTGCTACTATCATCCGGATGTGAAAAACGTGATGTGGAACGAAGAAGTGCAGCCGTACGGATATGCGGGTGTGAGACATTTGTGCGAAAGACTGTTGGAGGTGTAGGCGATGAAAGGATTAAGAAAATATCTGACACCATTTGCACCGGATCAGTCGGGAGCAGTGTCGGTGTTATATGAACTTGGCGGAATGCTGGTCATCTGTGATGCAGGTGGATGTACGGGAAATGTGTGCGGCTTCGATGAGCCAAGATGGTTTGAAACCAGAAGTGCGGTATTCAGTGCGGGACTTCGTGATATGGATGCGATCCTTGGAAGAGACGACAGACTGGTCGCAAAACTTGCAGATGCGGCAGAAAAGCTGGATGTGACATTTGCAGCAGTGATCGGGACTCCGGTACCGGCAGTGATCGGGACTGATTACCGGGCGCTGGAGCGGATGCTGGCGAAGAAGACGGAACTGCCGGTCCTGACGGTGAATACGGATGGCATGGAATTGTATGACAGGGGAGAAGAAAAGGCATATCTTGCATTGTTCGAGAAATTCAGTGACAAGAACGAAGAGTCTGAGGATATGAATGATAAAGACAGACCACGTATCGGGATTATCGGCATGACTCCGCAGGATGTCAGTGACCTGAAGGCAGCAGATAAGATCCGGAAAGTATATGCAGACCAGGGAATGCGTGCCATCTGCTATGGCATGGGAGACGGACTGGATGAAGTGAGAAATGCTTCTCTGGCAGCGAAGAATGTGGTCGTATCTCCGGCAGCATTAAAAGCAGCGCAGGATCTGCAAAAGAAGTTCGGAACACCATATGAGATTGCCTATCCACTGGTATCAGAACTTGTGCCGGAAGTGAATTATCAAGGAAAGAAGATCCTGATTGTACAGCAGCAGGTGATTGCAAATGCAGTGCGTAAGGAGATCGAAAAACGAACCGGGGAAAAAGAAGCAATCACAACAGCGACATGGTTCATGCGGAAAGAGGAGATTTTAATGGATCTGAATGTTGATGCCGTAGATGATATTAGTCTGAAAGAAGAGGATGATTTCATTTCGCTGGTGGAAAAAGAAGGATATGATGTGATCTTTGCAGATCCGTGTATGGAGCGGATGATTCCGGGATTTGAAGGGGTATTTATTCCGCTGACGCATTTTGCAGTGTCAGGAAAGCTTAACGTGTAAGCAGGATATATGGGAAACCTATATGTTTTAGACAGGGGGAAAGAAACGGATGATAACAAAGAAAATCCGTGTCTACGGAATTGTGCAGGGCGTCGGCTTCAGACCGACTGTGAGCCGTCATGCAGCGGCTGCCGGAATCACCGGAAGTGTGTGTAACAAAGGTCCCTATGTGGAAATCTTTGCACAGGGAGAGGAAAAATGTGTAAAAGATTTTCTGGAGAGACTGGAAAAGCAGCCGCCGAAGAGAGCTGCCATATTGAAGATCAATACAGAAGATGTAAAAGAGGAAGAATACGGGAAATTCAATGATTTTCAGATCATAGAAAGTGAGAAGACAAAAGGGGAGATATTCGTCTCGCCGGATATTGCAATCTGCGAAGAATGCAAGAAAGAAATGTACGATCCGAAAGACCGGCGTTATCTGCACCCATTTATCAACTGCACCTGCTGCGGTCCCAGACTTACGATCCTGGATGCGCTTCCATATGACCGGGAACGGACCAGCATGAAGGAATTCCCGATGTGTCCGGACTGTGCTTCGGAGTATGAGGATCCGGCGACCAGACGTTATGATGCACAGCCGGTATGCTGCAACGATTGTGGCCCGGAAGTGTATCTGACCGGCAGGGAAGAACGGGGAAGAGCTGCAATCATTGCCACAAGAAAAATGATTCATGATGGCGGAATCGTGGCAATCAAGGGAATCGGCGGATTCCATCTCTGCTGTGATGCGACGAACGAGGAAGCAGTACAGAGACTGCGGACATTAAAGAAACGTCCGGCGAAACCGTTTGCCGTGATGGCGCGGGATGTGGAAGCGGTAAAGCAGGAATGCCTGGTAAATGAAGTACAGGAGGAGATCCTGGATGGACACCAGAAGCCGATCCTGTTACTTGAAAAACGGAAAAAATCTGCAGACAGTACAGGTCTTTGCAAGTCTGTCGCTCCGGGGAATCCGAAAGTCGGTGTCATGCTTCCATACGCTCCGGTACAGATGTTGTTATTCCGATATGACGACGGGATCCAGATGCCGGATTATCTGGTGATGACGAGTGGCAATGCATCCGGTGCACCGATCTGCAGGGATGACAAAGAAGCGGTGGAGGAACTGTCACAACTATGTGATCTGATCCTTTCTCATGACCGGAAGATCCGGATCCGGGCGGACGATTCGGTGATGGATTTTTATAAGGGAGAGCCTTATATGATCCGGCGCTCCAGAGGCTATGCACCGCTTCCGATGATGGTGACGATGCCGTGGAAAGGGCAGGTGCTGGCCGCAGGCGGAGAACTTAAGAATACGTTCTGTATCGGAGTGGATGGACGTTTCTATCTGTCCCCGTATGTAGGGGATCTGGAAGATCTCCGTACTGTAAAAGCGTTGCAAGAGACGATCCACAGATTCGAGACGCTTCTGGAGGTAGAACCGGAAGTTGCAGCATGTGATCTGCATCCAAAATACAACTCGACAGTTGTTGCAGAAGAACTGGGACTTCCCGTCGTAAAGATCCAGCATCATTATGCACATATTTTATCCTGTATGGCAGAAAATGACCGGAAAGAGCAGGTGATCGGCGTGGCATTCGACGGAACCGGATATGGTACAGATGGAACCATCTGGGGAGGCGAACTTCTGCTTGCAGATTATCACGGATTTGAGCGGATGGGAAGTATCGAACCATTTCTTCAGATCGGAGGCGACATTTCTGCTAAAGAAGGATGGCGAATTGCAGTTTCACTGATCTATCAGCAGACACAGGATAAAGCGCAGACGATGGAGATTGTAAAGAAGCTTAACCTGTGCAGTGAATCGGAATGCAAAGTGCTTCTTGCTATGGCGGACCGGAAAATGAATGCTGTGCTATCAACCAGTGCGGGACGTCTGTTCGATGCAGTCAGTGCAATTCTCGGAATCCGGACGAAGTCTACGTTCGAAGGGGAGGCTTCGATGGCACTTGAATTTGCCGCAGAAGCTTATGAGGAAGAGCTGTGGGAAATTGATGAGCCGGCAGATGGTGAAAGCGATCCGGATGAAGAAAAGAAAGAGCCGGAAGACAGGCTGATTATGAAGACAGGAAGCCTTATAAAATATCTGACAGAGAAGAAAACAGAAGGCATTCAGGCAGAAAAATTAGCTTATATCTTTCATCAAAAGTTGGCAGACCTCATAACTGACGGCTGCAGGAAGATCAGAAAGAAAACAAAATGTAATTGTGTGGCATTAAGCGGCGGTGTATTCCAAAATCGGCTGTTGTTGAGAATGGTGGAAGAAGGTCTGGAAAAAGAACATTTTACCGTACTCAGACATCACCTGATCCCGGCAAATGACGGCGGGATCGCACTGGGGCAGGCAGCATATGCCATGCAGTATATTCAGGAGGGAAAATAACATGTGTGTAGGATTATCAGCAAAAGTAGTCCGTATCAGTGATGGTACGGCAGTTGTAGACGCGGGGGGTGCAAAAAGATCGGTCTCTTCAGAATTACTGGAAGATCTGGAACCGGGAGATTATGTAATGGTGCATGCAGGAATCGCCATTGCAAAAATTACCGATGAAGATGACAGTGAGACAGATCAGTTGATGGAGGAACTTCTGTAATGAGTGAAGGAAAGAAAACGGCAAGAGAGATCATAGAAGGATATGACGGCCCTGCAGTCCGGATCATGGAAGTATGCGGGACACATACACATGAAATCTTCCGTCTGGGTATCCGCAAACTTCTTCCAAAGCAGGTAGAATTGATCTCTGGTCCCGGGTGTCCGGTCTGTGTCACACCGGTAAGTTATATCGATGAGGCAGTTTATCTGGCCCTGGAAAAGAGTGTGACAATCTGTACATTCGGAGATTTGGTGCGTGTGCCGGGAAGTAAGAAGAGTCTGGCAGATGCAAGAAGCGAAGGCGGGAAGATCCATATCGTCTATTCACCTGCCGATGCGGAAAAATATGCAAAAGAACATCCGGAAGAAGAGGTTGTATTCTTATCTGTAGGATTCGAGACGACGACTCCGGCGGGATGTCTGTCTGTCAAAAAAGCAAAAGAAGAAGGAATCACGAACTATTCCATGCTGATCGCAAATAAAACGATGCCGCAGGCATACGAAGCATTAAAAGGAAGCGCAGACATTTTCTTATATCCGGGACATGTCAATGCGATCACAGGAACAAAGCTTTGTGAAGAACTGGTGCAGGAAGGTGTAAGCGGTGTGGTGGCAGGCTTTACGGCAAAAGAACTTCTGACTGCACTGGCAGTTGCGCTGACACATTTTCAGAAAGGGAAACCTTTCTTTGTAAATTGTTATCCGCGTGTAGTGACAGAAGAAGGAAGTAAAGAAGCGCAGAGACTGGTGGATACGTTGATGGAAGCATGTGACAGTGAATGGAGAGGACTCGGAATCATACCGGGATCAGGACTTCGTTTACGTGATGAATGGGGTATGTATGATGCCAGAAAGAAATATCAGATTCCGAAGATGGAAGGAAGGGCGAATCCGGCCTGCAGATGCGGGGATGTATTACAGGGAAAATGTAAACCATCCGACTGTAAAGTATTTGGAAAGGTCTGTACACCGCAGCATCCGGTAGGTGCATGTATGGTATCCGGAGAGGGAGCCTGTTCAACATATTATATGTATGGAAGAGAATAAGAAAAACAGACGGAAAATAGCAAGGAAGTGGACAAAATGAACGAGTATGTGGATAACGAAGCAAGAAAAGCGAAATTAGTGGGGAAAACTGTGACGATGGCACATGGTGCGGGAGGACACCAGACGTCAGAGCTGATCGATATGATCTTCAAAGCACATTTTGATAATCCGGATCTGACTGCGGATGATGCAGCCGTCCTGGCACCTCCGGCCGGTAAGATGGCAGTATCTACGGATGGATTTATCGTATCACCGGCATTCTATCCGGGAGGAAATATCGGAAAGCTTTCCATCTGCGGTACGGTCAATGATCTTTCATGTATGGGGGCAAAACCATTATACCTGACCTGTGCATTTGTTATCGAAGAGGGATTTCCGATGGAAAAACTGGAAGAGATTGCAGAAGCAATGGAGAAGACGGCGAAAGAAGCCGGAGTCCGGATCGTATCGGGGGATACCAAGGTTGCCGGAAAAGGGCAGGTGGACGGAGTCTTTATTACGACAACAGGTATCGGTGAGATCACGGATGGAGTTGAAGTTGCGGGAAATCTTGCAAAACCGGGCGATGCGATCATTGTGACAGGAGATATAGGAAGACACGGATGCACGATCCTTCTTGCGAGAGAAGATTTTGGAATCGATGCGGATGTGACGAGTGACTGTGCACCACTCTGGAAGACAGTTGAAGCGGTAATGAATACGACACATGATCTGCATGTGATCCGGGATGCGACACGTGGCGGGGTCGGAACTGTTCTTTATGAGATTGCGGGACAGAGTAATGTCGGAATCAGACTGGATGCAGCGTCTGTACCAGTAGCACCGGAGGTAAAAGGTGTCTGTGGAATGCTCGGACTGGAACCGCTTTATCTTGCCTGCGAAGGCCGTATGGTAATCATGGCACCAAAAACTGAAGCAGACAAAATCGTCGAAGCACTCCGCCAGTGCCCGTACTCCAAAGACGCTGCAATCATCGGAGAAGTCACCGCGGATCAGCCAGGCAAAGTGGTCATGACCACCGAGATTGGAACTCAGGCACTGCTCCCACAGCCGGGAGGGGAGTTACTGCCACGTATCTGTTGATTTAAGAGTTTGCAAAATATATACATAGATAACTGCCTCGAGATGGAAAACTGGTTTCCTGACACACTGCGATTTCTGTTCGTTACGTGCGCTTGTTTGCTGTCATTCGCGCAAACTCGGCTTTGCCTCAGACAGTGCGCTCGGTGACAGCAGCTAGCACATAACTCTCGACGAAATCTCCGTTTGCCGTCAGTTCAATCCAGTTTTCCACTCACGCAGTTTGCTATGTGACATACAGTTGCTGTGGATCAAGGCAGGAAATATACTATTCTATTCAAGCAATATTTGAACTTTACAGTCTTATATACAAGGAGAA
>OGOX01002092.1_pt1 | contig 11893 bp, 12 predicted proteins | sample 1552761 | NCBI WGS metagenome assembly OGOX01 (sample SAMEA2580212, study PRJEB22360) | human gut metagenome | biome: human gut; feature: human-associated habitat; material: faeces | place: Denmark | collected 2008/2010
GGCCGCGCTCGCCGGTGGAGCCGATATACATACCGGGGCGCTTGCGCACTGCCTCCAGGCCTTTCAGGACCTGGATCTCGCTGGCGTTGTATTCATGGTCCGTCGCAGTTTCTGCGTTGGTACTGGTAATGATTTCCTCTGCCATTTCCTTTCTCCCTTTTGTTTTGTTTCGTTTTTTCGTTACTATTTGTAAAAGCGATAAATCGCTGGTTGGTAATTGAACCTCTCAGTCAAAGTCTGTCGGCTTTGCCAGCTCCCCTGATAGGGGAGCCACTGGCGTACCGGGCAGGCCCACGCCGGACGAGCAAAGCTCAATATTTCGGAAGCTGTAGTACTCTGCTGTCCAGGTCAGCGACTGTTGTCTCCGTGCGCCGTTTGAGCGCAGCCGGCGACAGCTCCGAGAGATAGATCGTATCCACCGGCGAATCTGCCAGCACATAGCTCTGGGGCAGCTCATCGGACAGACTCACCACCGCCCCGTTTTTCTGGGCGTAGTTCAGAAACTCCCGCCCCCGGGGTGAGATAGTCGTCGTTTCCAGATTGAAGATGCCGATGATGTCCCGGTCGTTCAGGACATAATCGCGGCCAAGGTGTACATACATTGCATCACACTTTCGTCAGTACGCCGCCGTTCATCCGGTAGACCTCGCCGTCCGTTTTGAGGAAAGCGGTGTCGTCGCAGCTGGTCACGAAGGTCTGCTTTTCCCGCATCCGGGTGAGCAGATACTGCTTGCGGCCATCGTCCAGCTCGCTGAGTACGTCGTCCAGCAGCATCACCGGGTGTTCGCCCGTGATGGAGGCAGCTGCGGCGGCTTCGGCCATTTTAAGGCTGAGCACGACGCTCCGCTGCTGTCCCTGACTCGCATACACTTTTGCAGGCTGACCATCCAGAAGAAGGTCTAAATCTTCCCGGTGAGGGCCGCAGAGGCTCTGCCCGGCCCGCAGCTCTTCGGGCATTTTCTGCCGCAGAAGCTGGGCCAGACCGCCCGGCTCGAACTGGGCCGCATACCGCAGACTCAGTGTTTCCGCCCCGCGGGAAAGCTCCTCATAGTTGGCACAGGCCAGCGGGGAGAGAGCGGCGAGATAGGCTCTGCGCCGCTGCTGGATGGCCTCGCCCTGCTGGGCAAGCTCCACATTCAGCACTTCTAATAAGGCCCGCTTTTCAGCATAAGGCCGCTCAATGCCATTGGAAGAGCGCCGAAGCAGCGCGTTTTTCTGCTGCAATGCCCGGACATAGCGGCGGTAGATGGTCAGGTAACCGGGGTAGAGCTGGCACAAGGCAGCATCCAGAAATTTCCGGCGTCCCTCCGGGGCACCTTTGACAAGGCTCAGGTGTCCGGGGTCAAAGACGACGGCCGGAAAGCTGCCCGCCAATGCCGCCGCCCGTTTGGGCGGGGCACCGTTCACGGCGGCGTACCGCCCCGGCCGGGCAGAATCCGGCATCCCGATGGTCATCCGGACGCGGTTCGGCGTGTCCGGTTCCAGCTCTTCCTGCTGTGCCCGGAGGGTGGACGCTTCCAGCACGGCGAAGGATTCGCCCCGCCGCACCAGTTCGGCGTCCTTGCCGCCCCGGAAGCTCTTTCCGCCGGTCAGCAGCCAGATGGCTTCCAGCAGGTTGGTCTTGCCCTGGCCGTTGTTGCCGCAGATGACGGTCAGCTCCCGGCCCGGCGTCAGGCTGGCCGAGGCGATGTTGCGATAATTTTGAACTTCCAGTGAGAGCAGACGCATGGTTTACTGTCCCTGGCCGATGGTCACGCTCTGGCCATCCAGTTCGACGACATCTCCGGCGCGGCACTTTTTGCCCCGCATGGTGCAGACTTCGCCGTTCACTTTGACGGCACCGTTCTGCACCAGCTCCTTGGCTTCGCCGCCGGTCTCGCACAGGCCCGCATATTTCAGCAGGGCATCCAGCTTGATAAATTCCGTATGGATGAGAATTTTTTGCATATTACGCCTCTCAATCGTTCTTGAAACGGACGGGCAGGACGAGATACAGGAAGTCGTTCCCCTCGGCGGGCAGGACCTTGACCGGGCTCAGCGGGCCGCTGATCTCCAGCCGGACCTGCTCGGTGCGGGCATTCCGCAGCGCATCCAGCAGATAGCGGTTGTTGAAGCCGATCTCCACATCGTCGCCTTCGCATTTGGCGTTGAACTCGTCCACAACGCGGCCCAGATTGGTCTGGCAGCGGACCACGACTTTACCCTCTGTAAAACTGATGCGGAGGGGATTTTTTAGACGCTCTGTAATAATCAGGGACGCGCGCTCGATGGTCTCGATAAATTCCTTGGTGTCCAGCGTCACACGGGTGCGGCTGCCGTCCGGGATGACATTGTGATAGTTGAGGAATTCGCCCTCGATGAGGCGGCTCATGATGGTGTAACCGGCGGTCATGAAGACGACATACCGGCGGTTGGCACAGATGTGGACGGCTTCCTCGTCGTCGTTGGCCAGCAGGTGGGAGACCTCGTTCATGGTCTTGCTGGGCACGATGATCCGGATATCCTTCACGGCCTTGACCGGGCGCTCGACGATGGCCAGACGGTAGCCGTCCAGGGCCACCACGGTCAGCTTATCGGGCAGGATCTCGAATAATTCACCGGTGTGCGCAGGTTTTTTCTCATCCTGACTGACGGCATAGAGGGTGCGGTCGATCATATCGCGCAGCACACCGGTCGGGATGTTCAGGGTCTCCTCGGCGCCGGTATTGGGCAGCTCCGGGAAATCGGTGGCCGACATGGACTGGATCTCGAATTGGGCCACGCCGCTCTGGATGGTGGTCTTGCCATTTTCGGCAGACTGGATCGTGATCTGACCGGAGGGCATCCGGCTGACCATGCTGCTGAGCAGCTTGGCATTCAGCACGATCTCGCCGGGCTCCTTGACATTGGCTTCGATGGTGGTCACGATGCCCATTTCGAGGTCGTAGCCGGTCAAAGTCAGTTGAAAACCTTCGGCTTTCAGCAGGATGCCTTCGAGCACGGGGATGGTGGAGCGAAGGGTGACGGCTTTGGAAACGCCGTCGATGGCTGCGCTCAGCAGGGTCTTATCGCAGATGATGTTCAATCTATCGTCTCTCCTTATTTTGGATTCGTTTGTTCAGGAAGTCTTCCGCATGGAATGGCTGCAAAACCGTCTTCTGTATATTGAACTTGTTGTAGTAACCGTAGTAGGGGGTGGGGAAGATGTTGAAAAGTCGGAAAGTATCTGGTTTCATGCGGGGCAGGGGTTTTCCACGGGGTTGTGAATGGGTCGTGGAAGAAGTGTTGAATCGTGTGGTCGGCGGTTTCTTTCCACATCCGATGTGGATTGTGGGTGTTAAATGTTGAAAACTCTGTGGAAAGAGTGGAAAGATCCGCCCCTTTGCCACAACATCTTGTTCCAGTTTTCCCCGGAACGCCCCTTTTTCTCCCATATTTGGTGGTTTGCCGCCTGAAATAGTATGACTTTTGCAGCGTTCTTCGGGTTTACGCCTTGACGTTTTTGATGATGTCACTGACCGTCTCGCGCAGGTGCTGGTCGTTCTTCATGTCCCGCTCCATGGTCTTGAGGGAGTAGACGATGGTGGAATGGTCCCGGCCGGAGAACTCGCGGCCGATCTCCTCCATACTCATGCCGGTGACTTCGCGCAGGATGTAGATGGCGACGCGGCGGGCGGAGGCGACGTTGGCGTTCCGCTTGGTGCCGCGGATGTCGGCGGGGGAGACGTTGAAGGTGCGGGACACCTCGCCCACGATCTTCTCGATGGTCACGGGCACCGGCTGGGTCTCGTTCAGGATGTCCTTGATGGCATTCTGCGCCACGCTGATGACGGGCTGGATGCCCTCCAGCATGTAGTAGGCGTTGAGCTTTTTCACTGCGCCTTCCAGCTGGCGGATGTTGTTCTTCAGGTGGTTGGCGATGAACTCGGCCACATCCTCGGGCAGATCCAGGTGCAGCAGCTCGGCCTTACGCTTGACGATGGCCACGCGGGTCTCGAAGTCCGGCGGCTGGACATCGGCGGTCAGGCCCCACTCAAAGCGGGTGCGCAGGCGCTCTTCCAGGCTCTTGATCTCCTTGGCCGGGCGGTCGGATGCGATGACGATCTGCTTGTGGGCATCGTGGAGGGAGTTGAAGGTATGGAAGAACTCTTCCTGGGTGGACTCCTTGCCCGCGATGAACTGGATGTCGTCCACCAGCAGCAGGTCGGCCACGCGGTACTTCATCCGGAAGTCCTCGGTGCTGCCGGCGCGGATGGCGGCGATCAGCTCGTTGGTGAACTGCTCACAGGTGACATACATGATGACGAAGTCGGGGTGGGTGCGCTTGATCTCGGTCTGGATGGCCGTCAGCAGATGGGTCTTGCCGAGGCCCGAGCCGCCGTAGATGAACAGCGGGTTGTAAGCACCGGAGGGGTTGGCCGCAACAGCCTGCGCCGCAGCAAACGCAAACTGGTTGGATGGGCCTTTGATGAAGTTCTCGAAGGTGAATTCATAGTTGCCCTGCGGGGAGGCGGGGTTCGCCTCGTACTGCTGGGCCAGCACCACTTCGTGGGGCGGTGTGCTGGGGACGACGAGGGTGATGTCCACGTCAAAGCCCAGCACTGTTTTGAAGGCCTCTTTGAGCAGGCCGAGATAACGGTCCGTCACGATCTTGCAGATGAAGTCGTTGCGCACCGAGAGGGTGATATGGCTGGAGTCCTCAAAGCTGATAGGCTCCAACCCGTCGATATAGAGATTATACGTCGGCTCCGCCATCTGCGCCTTGCAGTAGCTCTGGGCAGCCTCTAAAACGTCCTTGAAAGAATCCATAGTACATCCACTCCATTGAAGTTTTCAACAATGCTGCTGATACCAGGTTAGTATACCACAAAAATCCCCCTGCGTCTATATTATATAAGGTAATTTATAATACATAAAAAAGACATACCTGCGTCTGGGAAACGGCCTTGTGTCCAAGGCGGAGAAAAGCCACAAGATATTGTGGATAAAAAGTTTTCCACGGGAAACGGGTGAAAAAGTTGAAAGTTTCTCCACAGAGGTTTTTCAAAAAAGTTTGAAGGAAAGCGAAAAAAATGCTTGACAGAAGGCCATAGTGTGCGATATACTGTTGAATTGCAAGCCTGTCCCCATTTTGGGACCAGAATAGACCCCATCAACGGGGACGAGTTTTTACGGAGGATACAACCATGAAGAGAACTTTTCAGCCCAAGAAGCGTCAGCGCAAGGAAGTTCATGGCTTTCTGACCCGCATGAGCACCAAGAACGGCCGCAAGGTCATCAATGCTCGTCGTGCAAAGGGCCGCAAGAGCCTGACCGTCTGATCCAGCTGCGTTGAGCAATGGGTCCGGCGCAGAATTGAACATGCGCACAAAAGGCCGCTGATATCGAATTGGCGGTCTTCTTTTTTATTTTCGCGCGGTTTGACTAAAAAATATTCCGAAGATTTGGCACAAAAAACGTCCGGACAGGCTTTTCATGTCGGCGTTTTTTTGCTATACTGATTTTGAACTTTGCCTTTTGGGCAGAGTATCCGATTTTACCAGAAAAGGAGGCGCCGAAGGAGTGCGCTATCGTCCCATCCGCCGCAACAGCGAATATGGCCGCGTGTATGCCCGCGGCAAGTCCTATGTGAACCCGGCGCTGGTGCTGTACGTCCTCAAGACCCGCGGCAAAAAGACCCGCGTGGGCCTGACGGCCACCAAAAAGATCGGCCATGCCGTGCAGCGCAACCGCGCCCGCCGCGTGATGAAGGCGGCCATCGACGAGCATCTGGACTACAACATCGGCGGCTACGACCTCGTGTTTGTGGCGCGGGGCATCACCCCGCACCTCAAGAGCTGGCAGCTCAGCGAAGTGGTGGCCAAACTCTTTGCACAGGCCGGTCTGCCGGACAAGGCCAAACAGCCGGGAGCCAAGACCCCGGCCACCGTTCCGCCGGCTCAGAAGCCGGCCCCGCAGGAATGAGCCTTTCGCAGGGATGCCGGAACGCGCTCTGCGCGCCCATCCGATTCTACCAGCGCTTCATCAGCCCCGGCCTTGGGCGCAACTGCCGCTTTTCGCCCTCGTGCAGCCAGTACACGCTGGAGGCCATCCAGACCCATGGCTGCCTGAAAGGGCTGCTGCTGGGCGCGGCCCGCATCGCCCGGTGCAATCCGCTGGGCCGTTGGGGATATGACCCCGTCCCCCCGAAGGGAAGGTGGGTCAGCCCGGAGCGGAAGCTCTCGGCCGCACGGCTCTTCCGGGCCAGACGGAGCCATCGCTCCTGAAAAACCGTCGCACTTTTTCAGCCAGCACGGCCTGGCGGGCAAAGCAAGACGGAGAAATCTGCTTCTTGTGACGCACCGAACTGTGGGCGGTGTGTCCTTCTCATAAAAAATTTATCGTCCCGCGCCACAGGCGGGGCAGAATGGACGAAGATATGAATCCTTTATACATCCTCGGCTGGCCTCTCGGCTATGTAATGGAGTGGATCTACAAGCTGATCCCGAACTATGGCTGGGACATCATCCTGTTCACCCTGCTGATCACGCTCGTCAAGATCCCGCTGCAGATCAACCAGCAGAAGAGCATGGCCAAGATGTCCGCTTTCCAGCCGATGATCGCCGACATCCAGAAAAAGTACAAGGACAAGCCCGAAAAGCAGCAGGAAGAGCTGCTCAAGCTCCAGCAGGAGTACGGCTATAAGCCCACTGCCGGCTGTATGCCCATGCTGGTCAACTTCCTCGTCATGTTCGGCGTCATCGAGGTCGTGTACCGCCCGCTGCAGCGCATCTTCCACATCGGCGCCGACGCCATCACCGCCGCAGGCGATGCCATGACCGCTCTGGGCATCAGCTTCACTCAGGTGACCCGCGACACCAATATCATCGCACAGGTGCTGGCCGGTGAGTCCACCGTCACCTCTGTGTTCACCGCAGACCAGCTGAACACCATCACTGAGTTCGGCCAGCACATGGATTTCTTCGGCATCGACCTGACCCGTGTGCCGCAGTACAGCCTGGCAGCAGACAACCTGCCCCTGCTGATCTTCCCCATCCTGGCTGTCGTCACCATGTTCATCTCCACCCACATCAGCATGAAGGCCTCCGGCCAGGAGATGCAGGGCAGCATGAAGCTGACCATGTATATGATGCCTCTGATGTACGTCTTCTTCTGCTTTACCGTTCCCTGCGCATTCTCTCTGTACTACGTCATTTCCAACATCGTGATGACCGTCCAGACCCAGGTCATGCGCAAGATCTATGACCCCGAGAAGATGAAGGAGCAGGTCAAGGCCGAGATCGCTTCCCGCAAGAAGGAAGAGAAGCGCGGCGTGAAGAGCACCACCATCAAGGTCCAGGACGAGAAGACCGGTGAGGTCGTGGAAAAGAACATCTCCGCCAGCGAGATGAACAAGCGCCGCCTCGAGTATGCCCGCCAGCAGGATGCTGAGCGCTACAAGGACGAGCGCACTGTCCCGCTGAGCGAGCTGCAGAACAAAAAGGAGGATTGACGGTTATGATCCGTACGCAGGAAGCGACCGGCAAGACGGTCGATGAAGCACGCACCAACGCCTGCGCTCTGCTGGGCGTGGAAAAGGACGACATCAACGTCAGCTACGAAGTGCTGGAAATGCCCCAGAAGACCGGTTTTCTGGGCCTGAAGCTCACTCCCGCCAAGGTCCGCGTCAGCGTCGAGCTGCCGGACGAGCCTGCGGCAGCTCCTGCTGCCCCCGTTGAGGAGCCCACTTCCGTTGTGGAGGAGAAGGCTGCTCCTGTGGCGGCTGAGCCTGTCGTCGAAGAGACTGCCCCTGAGGCTCCCGCTGCTGTGGAAGAGCCTGCTGCTCCCGCTGAGGAAGCTGCCCCTGCCGAAGAGCAGGCTGCTCCCGCCGCAGAGGGCGAAGAGGTGGAAGTCCCCATCAACATCGAGGAGAACGCCAAGGTCAAGGCCGCTGTGGACTACCTGCGTGAGGTCATTGCCCTGATGGGCGTGGAGAACGTCTCCTTCAGCGCTGTGCAGAAGGGCGAAGCTACCATCATCCGTCTGGACGGTGAAAAGCTGGGTGCCCTCATCGGCCGCCGTGGCGAGACCATGGAGAGCCTGTCCTATCTGGCAAGCCTTGTGGCAAACCGTCTGGAGGGCGATTACATCAAGCTGGGCCTGGACGTTGCAGGTTACCGCGACAAGCGCGAGAGCGACCTGACTGCACTGGCACAGCGCATCGGCGCCAAGGTGCGCAAGACCGGCCGCAGCTTTGCCATGGAGCCCATGAACCCCTACGAGCGCCGCATCATCCACTCTGCCATCAGCAAGATGGAGGGTGTGCGCAGCGAGAGCAAGGGCGAAGGCCGTGACCGCCGCGTGGTCATCTACTCCACCGCACCGGATGCTCAGACCGAGAACACCTACGGCGAGCGCCGTGGCCGTGGCGGCAACCGGAATGGCCGCCGTCCCGGCGGCAACCGCAACGGCGGTTATCGCGGCGAGCGCCGCAGCAATGGCGGCTACCGCGGCAACCGCAGCGGTGCACCCCGTGGCCCGCGTCCGTCCAGTGTGCCGGAGCGCACCTACGCCCCCCGCGACGCCGAGAGCGCAGCACCCGTAGCACCCAAGCGCACCGAGCGCGTGGACGATTTTGCAGATTTCAGCTTCGGCAAGATCGAGCTGTGATCGGCAGGGTTCAATAAAACTATGCAGCGCCCCGCATTTCCACTGGAAGTGCGGGGCGCTTTTTGATATTATGAGCGCACGCCGAGGGATGTTCTCTTTTGACACCAAAAGAGAACCAGAAAAGTGCCAGCGATTTCGACGCGCTGGAGCCACGAAAAAGGGGCTGCTCGCCCCTTTTAACCCCAAAGAAGTGGGCTACACCGGAAAAAACTGAAGATTCACGCCTGTTCGGCGTGAAGATCTTTTAACCGTTTTTTCCGGCTCCGCCGATTTATAGCCCCTCAGTCGCTGCGCGACAGCTCCCCCAAGGGGGAGCGGGTACGCCCGCAAGCTTTGCGCTTCAGCCGGAAACAGTGCCGCCATGCCAAAGGCTCCCTCCTCGAGGGAGCTGGCGAGCGGTAGCGAGACTGAGAGGGTTCGTTCTCAGGCAAGCATCCTCGCCCTCTCCGTCTTTGCTTCACAAATCCACCTCTCCCAAAGGGAGAGGCTCTGGCGAAACCACAAACTCTGCACTTGAGCCTGAAACTATACCGCTATGCCAAGGGCTCTCCCCTTGGGAGAGCTGGCAAGCCCGACAGGGCTTGACTGAGAGGGCGAGGATGCTTCCCGCCATTTTCAATCCTTTTTTCCACAAACATTTTGGAAGATGTGGAAAAACCACGCGGCGGGTGTATCTTTTTGCGCAAAAACGTGGTAAAATAAACTGTAAAATCAGAAAGTGTGCGCTGCGGCAGGTCTGCCGTACCGGGCGCACCAGCACAGCGCACCCGCAGGACGCGTGCGCGGAAAGGATGCAGTATGCAGGGATCGACCATTGCCGCCATCGCAACGCCCCCCGGGGCGGGCGGCATTGCTGTGGTGCGCCTGTCCGGCGCAGAGAGTTATACCGTGGCTGCCCGGGTGTTCCACCCGGCAAACCCGGCAAAAAAGGTGGAAGAAGCTAAGGGCTACACCGCACTGTTCGGGCATTTCGTGGACAGGGAAGAAGCCTTTGACGAGGGCGTTGCCCTGTTTTTCCGTGCGCCCCACAGCTATACCGGCGAGGATGTGGTGGAGCTTTCCTGTCATGGCGGAAATGCGGTGGCCCGCCGTCTGGTGGAAGCCTGTCTTGCCGCCGGTGCGCAGCCTGCCGCCCCCGGCGAGTACACCCGCCGTGCCTTTTTGAACGGCAAGCTGGGTCTGACGCAGGCAGAAGCGGTCATGGACCTGATCTCGGCAGACGGGCGGCAGGGGGCAGCGCTGGCAAACGCCGCGCTGGGCGGTGCGCTGGCGAAAAAAATCAACGCCCAGAAAGCCCAGCTGACCGCCCTGCAGGCGCATCTTGCCGCTTGGGTGGACTTCCCGGAGGAGGATGTGCCGGAGCTGGACCCCGCCCATCTGCGCACCGTGCTGGGCGCAGTGCGGGAGGAACTGGACGCCCTCATCCGCAGCTACGATGCCGGTGCGGTGCTGCGCGAGGGCGTGGACTGCGCCATCGTGGGACGCCCCAACGCGGGCAAGTCCACCTTGCTGAACCTGCTGGCAGGCTTCGACCGTGCCATCGTCACCCCGGTGGCGGGCACCACCCGCGATGTGGTGGAGCAGGCGGTGCAGCTGGGAGATATCCGGCTGAACCTCTTCGATACCGCTGGTCTGCGGGAGACCGAGGACGCCATCGAGGCCGAGGGCATCCGCCGTAGCTGGAAAAAGCTGGAAGAAGCTGGGTTGATCCTTGCCGTCTTTGACGGCTCCGAGCCGCCCAGCCGGGAGGACTTGGCGCTGGCACAGCGCTGCGCCGGTCGCCCCGCCATCGCCCTTGTCAACAAGGAGGACAAGCCCACTCAGTTCGATGCAGAGCTTATCGCCCCGTATTTTGCCATGGTGCTGCCGGTCTGCTGCCGGGAAGAGGGGAGCCGCAAGGTCATCGCCGCTGCGGTGGCGCGGCTGCTGGGCACGGGCAGCATCGACCCCCACGCCGCCAGCCTGTCCGGGCAGCGGCAGCTTTCTGCTGCCCTCCGCGCCCGGGACGCCGTAGCCGGTGCACTGGATGCCGCCGCAGGCGGCTTTGGGCTGGACGCCGTTTCGGTTTGCGTGGATGATGCGCTGGACGCCCTCTGCGACCTGACCGGCGAAAACGCCTCGGAAGCCGTCATCGAACAGGTGTTCGAGCGGTTCTGTGTGGGAAAATAAATTCAAATCATTGATTAGAGGAAACCCGAAAGTATATGAACCACTTAGGAGAATATGATGTCATCGTCATCGGCGCTGGCCATGCGGGCATCGAAGCCGCCCATGCAGCTGCTGTGCTGGGCGCAAAAACGGCCGTCTTTACCATGAGTCTGGACGCCATCGGCAATATGCCCTGCAACCCCAGCATCGGCGGCACTGCCAAGGGCACGCTGGTGCGGGAGGTGGACGCGCTGGGCGGTGTGATGGGTCTGGCGGCAGATGCCACCTATCTGCAAAGCCGGATGCTGAACAAGGGTAAAGGCCCCGCCGTGCACGCACTGCGGGTGCAGACCGACCGCCGCCGCTACAACGAATACATGAAGCACGCGCTGGAGCAGACCCCGGGTCTGGCCATCCATCAGGCCGAGGTGGTGGCGCTGGAAGTGGAAAACGGTCATGTGAAGGGCGTTGTCACCCAGCTGCATGGCGAATACACCGCAAAGTGCGTGGTGCTTGCCACCGGCACGAACCTCGGCGGCAAAATTTTTGTGGGCGATGCGTGGTATGCGTCCGGCCCGGACGGCATGCACGCCGCCAACGCCCTGACCGACAGCCTGAAGGCCGCCGGTCTGCCGCTGCGCCGGTTCAAGACCGGCACCCCTGCCCGGGTGCACCGCCGCAGCATTGATTTTTCCAAGCTGGAATGCCAGCCCGGCGACCCGGACAGCGAATTGCAGCCCTTCAGCTTTTTGACCGATGCACCCTTGCACAATAAGGTGGAATGCTGGATTGCCTACACGAACCCGGAGACCCACAAGATCATTCTGGATAATATCCAGCGCAGCCCGCTGTACGGCGGCATGATCGAGGGTGTCGGCCCGCGCTACTGCCCCTCCATTGAGGATAAGGTGGTGCGCTTCTCCGGCAAGGACCGCCACCCGCTGTTCGTAGAGCCCTGCGGCGAGAACACCGAGGAGATGTATTTGCAGGGCGCGTCCAGCAGTCTGCCGGAGGACGTGCAGAACGCCTTCTACCACAGCATCAAGGGCTTTGAGCATCTGGAGATCATGCGCCCCGCCTACGCCATCGAGTACGACTGCGTAGACCCCACCAGTCT
>OGOX01002095.1_pt1 | contig 11889 bp, 4 predicted proteins | sample 1552761 | NCBI WGS metagenome assembly OGOX01 (sample SAMEA2580212, study PRJEB22360) | human gut metagenome | biome: human gut; feature: human-associated habitat; material: faeces | place: Denmark | collected 2008/2010
GCTGAAGTATTTATGCGAGCCTGACAGGAAGGCGTTCAGTATCGGCAGGCTGCCATCGCTCATGCGCCAGTTATTATCCGTTGCTCCTTCTATTTTGCCATCCGTCTGTTTGGAAAAGCTAAATTTACTCCACGCGTTCGGATCATTTAGCTTATCGTAGTCAATGACCGTGGCATTTTTTTGCAGGTGTAGACCGGAAGGAGCTGATTTTAAATCAATATAACCATTATTCTCCTGCGGACGGATGTAATAAACATTTTCAAAATCAACAAAAGAACTATTCGTGCCACGATCAAACGCACCTACTATATCCCCTACAAACCCACCGTCGTCAACATAAATATTACCCATGGTGTAGGCGTTACTTATATTCAACCTGTTGTTAGTGTTACTCCAATTAAAAGTACCACCCAAAATACCGCCAACTTCGTTGTACTTATTACCACCCTTAAAGGAACGTAAAGAGCCAAGGTTATAAGCATTGCTAATACTTAAAGCAGCATTAGTACCGCTGCTCAGATTGCCGCCGCTCAGGTCTACGGAGCCAACAATACCACCTACCTGGCTAGGCGCATTATTCTGGTTCCATACCGTAATATTACCGGTATTGAAAACATTTTTCAGATAACCACTGTACCAATAACCGGCAATGCCGCCGACAACGTTTAAGCCATTGTAAATATCGCCATTGTTATAGCTTTTTTCAACAATGCCGCTCAAGCGTCCGACAATACCGCCGACATGGCGTCCAAAAGTACTGTAGCTGCTGTCGCCAATCGTACCCTTGTTATAGGTATCGTAAATGATAACGCGACCGCTGGCCTGTTCGGTACTGTCACCCAGGATACCGCCCATATTAATCGGCGTCGTACCACTTGCATCGGCACGTGTTGTATGAATATCGCCTACATTATAGGAGGCAGCAATGCTGCCATTGTAGGCAAAGCCGCCAATGCCGCCGATATTGGTATAACCCTTAACATTACCTGTATTATAGCTGCTGGAAACTACTGCATTGGCATAACCGCTATTACCGGCAGCACTGGTATCACTCTTGATGATATCAAGTCGTTCTTTATCAGTCAGAACGTTCCCATCGCTACCTGTTGCCTTCGGCATGTCAATTTTACCGACGATGCCGCCAACATTGGCAGCCTGTGCCGTCAGCTTCGACTTATCCGCCTCAGTATGCACATCACCGCGGTTGCCACCGGCTTCAATACGCACCGGTGCACCGTACAGATAGCCTGCTATACCGCCAATATTACCGGTGATATATTTTTCTTTATTTTGGTTGGGGTCGTAATCACTGCGGGTGATTTCATAAGTAAAGCTGCTGCCATCGCTTTTGATGCCACCTGTAGCCATAATATCGCCGCCGTTGTTAATAGCGTTCAGAATGCGGTAATCATTTTTATATTCATTATTTACATCAGTGGAACCAAAATAGCCGGCAATACCGCCTACGTTCATCGCACCGCGGATATTGCTTTCTACGTTATTGGCATTGGTGATATTGCTGTCTTCAGCACGGCCGACAATACCGCCGACGTTGCCTGCTGCATAATGATCGAAGCCAGTAGGATCATTTTTGCTATTAGTAGTTTTCTTTACCAGTGCGGAGCTTACATCCGCTTTATTGGTTACATCCCTCAGCTCGCTGCCAGCACTGCTGCCCACAATGCCGCCGACATTAGCTGCACGTACCTCGGCCTCATGCATATCAGTGCCATAATTTTTCCAGCTTTGGTAATCTGTATGATAAATATACCTGTCAGTAGTAAAGCCGTTAGCTTTGACAACGCCTTCGTTGGAAACATTAGCAACGGTAGTATTATTGGAAATACTGCCGACGATACCGCCAACATTATAGCCACCCTCAACAGTATTATAGTTAATCAGCGTATTCTTCGTGCCACCAACTGTCGCATTTTCTGCTTTACCAATCATGCCGCCAATATTATACGAATAGTCGGAGCCATTGTCTATACCGGTAATTTTGCCAAGGTTATAGGAGCCCTTGTACTGGACACGGTTTTCCTCATCATTGGAGAGCTTGCCGCCGTTCATATAGCCAACCAGTCCGCCAACGTTGCTAACACCGCTGACATTACCAGTATTAGTCAGGTTCGACAGCTCGCTGCTGCGGCTGTCCGGTTGAACGGAACCAGCAGCATCAGCAACGCTATAGGTACGCCCTGTATCATCCTTAGCATAACCGATGATACCACCGACATTGTTTTTACCGCTGACCTTCAGCGTACTGTTGACGCCCTTGACCGTGGTATTAACCGCATGACCGATAAAGGCACCGGTATCAGTATTGCCGCCCTGTATAGATACGCCGTCATTACCGGCAATCAGCGTTACATTACCCATGATTGCGCCGTCGGTAAAGCCAAAAAGTCCGGTGGCATCGCCCTTTTTGTTATCACTGTTATCAATGCTCAGGCCAAAGATAGAATTGTCAAGGCCATCAAACTTGCCCTTGAAGGCATTATCCTTCGTATTGCCGATAGGAGTCTGGTCACTGCCCGTCAGGTCAATGGAATAGCGCAGGGCATAATGGTCCCCCATGCCCCAACCTGTCTCTTTGCCTATTTTTTCTAATTCCTTGCCGTCCTTAATCCAACGGTAGGTAAAAAATTCCGTAATGGACTGGTTCGGTGCATCCGGATTGCCGGCTTGAACCGTGCCTTGCAATCTATCTCCGGTAACATTATCAGCAAACTCAATATATTCGCCCCATTTTTTGGCCTTTTCCGACTTCGGCGTACTACTGCCAAGTACAATATCATATTTGCGGTTATCGTTAAAACTCTTGCCATCATAAGGCTGACTGACAATAGTCAAGGCATCAGCCTTAGTGGTATCAAGTCCGCTGAGGCGGTCCATATCAATAACTACACGCTCGCCCTCAAAGACCAGCTTATTGGCGTTGATATAACCCAGGCTCATCAGCTCGGCGTTGGTCATCGCCTTGTTCTGCTTCAGCGCCTTGGCGATATCAGTATTTTCGTTCCAGGTGTTGATATTATCTATTTTTTTGTTGGCAATATGCAGGCTGCCAACATTAATTTCCGCACTGTTGCCAATCTGCACACCGTTGGGGTTAACAAGATAGATATTGCCGCCCTGCTTATCACCAACATAGGAATTCAGCTTGCCGTAAATCTGCGAGCTTTCGCTACCAGTAACATAGTTCAGCATATTAAAGTTATCGTGGTCACCACGGATAGTTACGGTAGCATTGGCACCGATAGAAAAGCTGTCCCAGGTGACAATGGCATTTTGCGTCGTCTGGTGCAAATTCATCTGGTTGCCCTGCGTCCAGCTGCCGTTAAAACCACCTTCAATATTACCGGCAATTACGTCACCTTGTTTCCCATTACCCGGAAGCATGTTGTTGGCAACAACGCTGTTGCCTGCAGCGCTGGCAACCCATGGCACTGAAAGCACAGAAAGCATTACAAGGCTGGCCAGACGCGTATTTAAACGTTTATTTAGACTATCCTTTAGTTTCATTTTTTTCTCCCTTCATTTAAGCTGCATATTCAATTATCAATTTATTTTATGAGCTTGCTTTTCCGCACCTTCTCCCTTAAGACGCAGAAAAGCACCAAACAAGATCACTTAAAACATTTTATAAAGCTGGAACCACATATGGCCGCTATGGTCACGCGGTTCAACCCTGTCTTTTTGCGCATTGATTTTGCGGGCATAATCCAATTGAGCATGCCAGGAATTGTCCAAATTATAGCGCAGGCCCACGCCCCAACCGGAAAGATGCTCGATAAGAGCAGCATTATGCGATTTTACTGCGCCTGTATCAATAAAGGCTGCAGCCTCCAGGCCCTTGATGCCCGTCTGACGACGCACCTCGGCAGTAGCAGTAAAGCCAATATCGCCGCTGCCCTCGCTGGCACCGTAGGCACGCACGCCGTTCATACCGCCCAGGTAGAACATTTCGCTGCCATCCAGGTTACGGTTGGCAATTTGGCCGCTGAGCTGTACGCGGTAGTTTGTTTTAGCATCATAAATAACGTGCAGCAGGTCACTTGTCAGCTTATGGTAGTCGCCATCTATAGATTTACCACCACCATTCAAATTACCATACCAGTAAATCAGGCTGTACTGGCTGAAGCGGTTCGGCAGATACTTGCTGCCGCTGATGCCTGCATGGTAAACATTGGCCATTTTCTCCGTGGTCAGCTCTATTCCTGCCAATCCTGCAGCCTTCAACCGCAGTCTGTCCTTAATTTTGCGGTGGTCATAGCCATAAATCGCCGTTACACGGTTCATGCGGTCGCGGTATACAGGCGTCAGACCGTAGAAGCTGAAGCCACGCGACTGACCGAGAGAATTATAAAAGCTGTTGGTACTGAGGTCGTAGCTGCTCTGGCTCCAGCCAATGCCCCAGCGCGTGCCGTCGCGTCCGACAAGCGCTTCATAGCGTGCACCATAGTTTTTGGTATCATGGTTGGTGAGCATGCCGTTCAAAATGATTTTGTCACCCTGATGACCGGGGTTATTGATTTCAGTATTAAAGCCGTAGCGATAACGGCCGCTGTAGTAGCCACCGGCGTTATCAGTAAATACGTAGTTGTTCCAGACGGGACGACGCAGCACCTGCACCTTTACCTTCGTGGTGCCAGGCTTGCTGCCCGGAGCTAAAATCGCTCTGGCAACAACACCCGGCAAATCGTTGATGTTGTTCATCGTCATTTCCAGCGGCTTATCCATGATATAAGCACCGCTTTGCAGATTCTTATGAATATAACCGGCCAGTACTCTGTCAGCTACGTCCGATTCATTGCTGATAATCTCAATATCATCGTATTTGGCAACGTAAACTGCAATTTCCAGCTCGCCCTGCTTTACCTCCTGCGGCGGCACAATAGCCTGCGCTACAGTATAGCCGCAGGTGCGCGCATATTTATTAATTCTGCTGATGAGCTGCTGCAGCTCTGCCATCTGCAGGCTGCGCCCTTCATACTCTTTGCAGATAACTGCCAGCTTACCAGCCTTATCAGGCAGCGTGAAGCCTGTCAGTTTAACCTTGGCGACAAAAAACGCCGGATTAGCTTCTGTGCCTGTATTACCAGGCTTATAAAGCTCTCCGGCACCCTGCATTTCTTTCACAGGTTGCTCCTGTTGACCTGTTCTGTTAAAAGGATGTGTCGTTACGGCCTCCTTATCAAAGGTAGGTATGGGGTTTGCAGCGAATGATGTTGTGCTCATCAGTGAGCACATAACAGCTGCTGCCATCAGCTTTTTGTTCATTATATTCAGCTCCATTCTCTTAATTTTCTCCAAAAAGCACACCACTTGAATTAATAATATATATATACTCAATTGTTTACACACAGCATTTATTTATAGTATGAAATATTCTTAATAAAGGAAGTAGCAGTACCTGCAGACAGTAAGCTGAAACAGCAGGTAATTTTTCGCACAACACTACCGATTAAAATCAGCCAATGTAAACACTATCGACTGAAATATATAATATTATCGCAACTGCTATACACTTACATCACAGAAAGTGTGAACAACGAGTATCTTTTTCTCACTCGATTATTTTACTCTTTATTAATATTATCGTCAACTGCTTTTTTTAAGCTTCAGAAAACGTTTTTCTTGATGTTTTTGCAAATATTTTAACTTTAGCAAAAACATGCATCAATTTATATTGTAATTCATAAATACTCACTTTATAAGGCTCATTGTTTTCAGATAAGTTTTATCCATAAATATTTTTTCTAAAATATAGGCGATTAGGAATACACTTACTTTTATAAATTACCTATCTTATTAATAGCAATTATAGCACTATGTCCCCCCCAGTCAAACTCTTATCCATGAACACGCTACATTCGGCGTAAAAAATTTTCATTAACTCTTAAATACGTTACATTTAGTTAAAGAGATTTTAACAGTTAAGGTTAAGATGGGTATAAGTAAACTTTAAAAAATTATATTTTTAGTAATTTTTGCGTAAAAAAATACGCAACAGATATGATATCTCCATCATCCACATAAAATCAAAAAGGACCGCCCCCACAGGCGATACATCATCGCCAGGGACAGTCCTTTTGAACTTCACTTAATTATTATTTCCGTTTTAAATTTCCAGCTTCTTCAGCAGGAACTCTTCTTCATCCTCAGACAGGCTTTCACCATCAAGCATTTTGTAGGCAACGCCAGCAGCCTTGGCCAAACGCATCATAACCTCCGTGCTGTAGTTGCGGTTGAGATTTGCCAAAGTCTGTCTTGCCAGCTCCATAGAAGCAGCAGACACAGTATTTCCCCCAAAACGCTGGTCGCAGGCATAGGCCAGGGCAATCAGGCAGCAGACAATCTCGCTGCTGTAGTTTACATCAAGAACAGTGCGGTTGTTGATAATGAAGCAAAGGTCCTTCACTGCCTGGTCCACATCAAGGCCTGCCGCTCTGCCGCCATCCTCCAGGCGCAGCGCCATGCCCAGGGCATGTGCTGTAACCTGCAGGTTACACTTGTTGCTTTCGCAGTAGGCATCACGCTGGAATACATCTTGCACAAAGCTGCCAGCAACGCGGCTCTTGCCCAACGCGTACAGGCTTGCTGTATAATAACGGTTTTCAGCTACCAACGGCTGTACTTTGGCAACCTGCTCCTTGCTGCCGCAGCAGCCAAGGGTATAGATGGCCTGAATGTTGACATTAATTTTAGGGCCATAGCACGGGAAGCCCTGCAGTACACCCTGCAGCTGGTTCAAACACTCTCTTGCCAAGCTTTGGCGCTGCTGCTCAGTCCAATAAGCAACATGCTTGCGAGCAATGGTGAAAAGACGCAGGCGCAGCTCATCATTATTGGTATAGCACAGCATCTCCAGCAGCGGTCTGGCAAATTCCGCCTTATTACCGGCAGCAGCAATACTGCTGGTGCGCTGGCTCAGCTTGTTGATAACATCCTTCTGCGCATTGCCCTTGGCAGTACTCTTGCGTTCACACAAGGTCTGCAGGCCATGCAGCTCATTATGCACGTTCAGCTTAGTACCGGCGGGAGGATTGAATTTCAGCTTAGTAGCAGGTGCATCAGGATTATCGCCGCCGATAACGATTTCAGCAGTTTTCTGCTCCAGAATCTGGTGCATATCCACGTCACTGCTCAAAAGCATCTCCATTCTCAACACCTTGTTGCTGCCCATGAGCACGCGAATCGCAACGTAAGCACCATCCTTATAACCATGCTCCAGCTTCAGATGACCATTGCCGATGGTCTGGTAAGTGTCGCCAAAGGTACGTCTTTTAATGGGGATGGCAATCTCTGCCTTGTCCGGCAGCAGCTGGAAGCCTTTGATGTAGTCTGACTGGTACGGCAGATCCGTGCCACCGGCAACAAGCTCCTGTACAGCACCATCGCGCATACCAAGATACAGGCTGTCATTAAGAATATTTTTGCCCCATTCAATTGCACCACGCTGTTGTACGGCTGCGGCAGCAGCCTTCGGAGCTGCAGCCTTGCCGGGCAAGGGCTGCAGGGCAGGCGCTTCTGCGCCAACCATGCGCATATCCTCCTGCATTTGTTGCGCATATTTGTGCAGGTAATAATGATATACTGCTGCACCTCTTGCTACAGCCTGGTCCGGGTCCAGCGCCACAATCGGCTCCAGGCCGAAGAATTCGCGCAGACGGTCCGTAACCATATAGAATTTGCTCATACCGCCATTGACAATTACGGCATCTACCTTCACTTCATCACCCAGCTTGGCGGCACTCTTTTGCAAAACGTCAAGAATAGGATAGATAATATTCTTGGTATCCTGCAGGCTGTCGATTTTTTTATAATCAGCAAATTGCAGGCTTTGGCCCATAAAAGGCTGCAGGATTTTTTCTACGTCCTCCTGAGTGAAGCTGTCATCATAGGAATAGCCAATGCCACCCATGTTACCGCCTACATCGAATTTCTCATCATACCAGCTAAAGTCGTCATCAGCAGCATAGTCGCTGTCTGCACGCTGGCGCTCACTCAGCTCCAGCTTCAGCTCCTCCGCATAGTTCAGTAACTGCGGCATAATCGCCTTTTTTTCCTGCTGCAGCTTGCGCACAACCTCAGGATAGGTGGCATACTGTTTTTGGTAATGCTCGAACATTACATTGGCAATGGCCTGGTCAAAGTCATCGCCGCCTAAAAGAGTATATCTGTTGGTAGCAATTTCATCTACCTTTAAAACGTCGGGACAGTCCTCACGACGTTTAATCTTATGCATCGTAATATCCAGGGTGCCGCCACCTAGGTCAAATACCAGCACGTTCTTTTCGCTGTTGAGATCAATAATATGATTAGAAATCTCACCATTTTGTACCTGGTTAATCAAATCATAGATAACGGCATTCGGCTCAGAAAGCAGCACTGCTCTTTCGCTGCCATCCTTATTTGTAACCTGAATACCGGCTAACGCGGCAGCATCGCGTGTTGCCTGGCACATTACGGAGTCAAAGTTAGCAGGTACGGTGATTACCGCATCCTTAATCTCCGTGCGATAAATTTTGCTGGCCTCCCGCAGCATGTGCTGCAGGATACGTGCCGAAACCTGCGCCGGAGTTTTGTCCATAATCTCATCAGCCAAGCCTTCGGCATGCGCACTTCCCATCTGGCTTTTAATAGATTTTGCTACCAGATGCGGGCGCAGCGCATACTGGTTTTTGGCAAAATCGCCTACCAGCGGCTCATAGCCATGTTCCTCACGGTAATACACGCAGGACGGCAACAGCGGCTTCTTCTGCGTGTTCAGGCGCGCCTTGCCTGCTGCGCTGTTGTAAACATCTACAGCACGCGGCAGATCTACTACCTTGCTGACGATGTCGCCATTAGCCTTAAGATTAACTGTAGCCAAAACAGAGTTGGTGGTTCCCAGGTCAATGCCTACGCATAAATCATTGTGTTCTTCATTATTAATCAACATTATCTACAACCTCCTTAACCTTCGGACGAGAAATTTGTACCTGTTTTTCGCTATAAATCCAACCAGGAGAAATTACCTTAACCTGCTTTTCTTCCTCAGCACAGGTAAAAGGAGTTCCCTCGTAGTTCCAGAATTCAACATCGCCAGCCTTTACAATGCGCAGCGATTCAGGCTTCAGCATGGGATTAATGTGGCTGTCACGCAAAAATTGTACCAGCTTGCGCACCATAATCAGTAAACCATTGATTTCCAGCGGCAGCACATAACCGCTCTTTTTCACAGCGTCAATGCCCTTACGCAGCATCAGCAGCTCATCCAGAATGCAACCATATTTATCAGAATTGAGCTTACCGAAGAACTCTGTCATTTCCTGCAGCTTAACAGCCTCCAGGCGTTCGTCAAATTCACTTTGCAGGTCTCTGAGCAGCATATCGGATTGCTCCAGCGCGCTTTCAAGACTTGCCAGCTTTTGCAGCAAACGCTCCTGCTCAGGGCTATGAACTTTTTTCGCATTATTATTGGTGGCTGGTGCACTGCTATGATGCTTATTGAAGCCATAGGCATAAGTAATGGCGTTTTCCATATCAAAAAGCAGATATTTGCACAGTGTATTGCCAAAGCTGGTAATCAGCTGCTGATCATTTTCCTGCTGCAGCGGCTTAATATTGTGGAAAATTACAGCCAGCAGAATTTTATAGTAATGCTTAGGCTTTTTTTCCATGAATTTTTCCCGGGTGCTGCGATACAGCTCATAAGCCTGCTGGTCACCGTTCATGCTTTTTTCCAACATGATGGCAACGCCGGTAGCATTTTCAAAAACCTCCAGGCGTTTTTCTTCGGTGTTAATCTTGAAGTCGCGATAGATTCTGATCATATCGTCAACACTGCAGCTGCAGTCATACTTATTTTGTACAACATCTGCGCAGGCAGTAGGCGACATATGAAGATTGGCACACAGAGCCTGCAATGTCAGATTCTCAAAAACAATATCCTCCGAAATTTTCTCGAAACGCCCGGCCTTTTGCTGCACCTTCCGATGAATCTCCTTTAAAATTTCCTGTACCTTAGTACTTTTTGTTTCCAGCATTATGCTACCTCCTAATTCTTAAATTGTATAAATGTCGCCTTCCTCAGGAAAAACTACCTGAGTACGGCATTGGGCATCACGCATGAGCTCCTGCTCCACGGTGTGACCATAATAACCCTCGGCACAATGCACCAGATAGGCCTGGCGCGGGTTCAGCCTGCGAATGAAGCTAAGCATTTCCCCGTAGTCCTCATGCAACGTATAGGCATTGCCAAAGAGACGGTAACGCCAGCTTACCTGCTCCTTGCGCTTGGTACCGATAACAACATGCGGATGTGCCACACCGTCGTAAAAGCTGCTGTAGTTGTTTTGCTGCAGCACCGACAGCTGCAGGCTTTCCATGATGTGTACAGCGTCCATGGCCTTCGGCTCAAGATAGATTGGATAAACCTTTCCGCTCTGCTCCATCTCACGGTTGAGCGCCATTAAGAGCTCCAGCACTCTGCCGGGGTCAAAGGCCTGCAGATAAACAGATTGTCCATAGCGCAGGCTGCTCATAACCTCACTGATGCGCTGTGGAAGTGTGTTCTTTTCACGAACACTGTAGGGCTGCTTGGCATGCAATGCACACATCAGCAGTACGTCTACCTCCAGGTCATCTGGCAGCCAGCAGCCATCAAGACCGAAGGCTGATTGCAATGAGTAGTCGCCAGTGTAGAGAATTTTGCGGCCTGCATATTCAAACAGTGTCATCATAGCGCCGGGGATATGCCCCGCCGGGAAAAAGGTGACTGTGTAATCACGCTGCTTGATTTTCTGCAGGTAATTGACAGGCGCAACGTTGCTTAACAAACGCGAAGCTTCGGCTGCTCCCTGCTGACTGCTATTGGCAATCAGACGGTATTCGGCAAGCTGCTTGGTCTGCAGTGTCATGTAAACGGAAGCCTGAGGTGCCATCTGCATGAGCTGCGGCAGGTAGCCGACATGGTCGGTGTGCGCATGGGAGATGTAAACGTGGTCAAGCTGCTGCATGCTTTCCATGAATCGCGAGGTAAGCAGGCTGCGAAAATCCGGGGAACAAGTTGCTCCGTTGATGCGCTGAAGGCCACAATCGAGCAGGATGTTACTCTGTCCCAGGCGCAGGTAGTAGCAGCTGCGGCCTACTCTTTGAGCGCCTCCCAAGGGCATAAAACAGATATCTTTTTGTCGCATGTCTTCCTCCTTTCTGTTTGCTGATATCAGTATAGCAAGTGACAGTGACAGTTTCTGTCTATCATTGCTTTTGTGATATTTTTTATTTCAACATGATTATACTTTGAAGGATTTAAAATATCATGGAAAAAAAGGTGCGTGCATTACTGAACCTCTGATGTGCTAAGGCCATGTTTTTTCTTCCTTCACTATATATATCTGCAGTATTTTTGCCAAAGCGGCACGAAGCAGGAAAGATTTTTTTATTTTTTTATTTTTTGTGGTGAAGAAGCTAATAACTAATTTTTAGCAGCTGGAGAAATAGCGCGTAATTTTGCACAAAAAAAAGCCTTAGCCGCAGCTAAAGCTTTACTCTTGCTCTATGATTGTTCAATATTTGTTTATACAGCAGTATCCTATGCACACGCAAGCTAAACTGTTGCATTAATCATTGCATCACCGGAAGCTGGCGCAAAAAAAGCGCTGCCTTCCGGCAGCGCCCCTTAGTCCAAAGCACTCAAAGCTTCGCAACAGCATCCTCACCAAAAACCTTCGCCAACAATGCCTTCGCCTCAGCCTTGACCTCATCATCAATATAACCCTGCACCTTTAGCAGTGCAAAGGTAATTGCCACAAGATCATCGCTGTAGCCCAGCACCGGCGTCAAATCCGGCAGAAAATCCAGGGGAGTGATTAAATATCCCAAGGCACCCATAATCAACGC
>OGOX01002098.1_pt1 | contig 11886 bp, 6 predicted proteins | sample 1552761 | NCBI WGS metagenome assembly OGOX01 (sample SAMEA2580212, study PRJEB22360) | human gut metagenome | biome: human gut; feature: human-associated habitat; material: faeces | place: Denmark | collected 2008/2010
GAGGCGGGTACATTGTTGACTCCTTCTTTTGGCCAGAATGGTGTTTATCTCTCGGTGGATAGAAACGGGCAACCGTTTGGGTTTAAGGAAATCGTGACAACCTGCCACGCTAGTTTACCGAAGATATTCGCGTTCCCGATCGTGGAAGGCGATATCGATTGCTTGAAAGATCCCGAGAAAGTAATGGTACCCCGAAGCTTGGCTGACAAGTTGTTTGGGGAAGATATCTCTGCGGTTGGTAAGACGTTGCGAGCGGAAGAAAATATCTGGACTAAATCGGCTAAACTCTTTACGATTGGCGCGGTTTATAAGGATTTCCCGGAGAACACGCAGCTTCGGAACGTGGTCTATACGGCGATCGATCCGGATTATAATATCAATAATTTTAGCTCAAGTAACTGGGTTTGTTATTTATTGCTTGATAATCCTGCCATGGCAGATGAGGTTGCCGATAATTTCAACCGTCATTTTGATTTCAAGAAGATTTACCATGAGGGAGAACAGATCCGGCTCGTCCCGCTGACTGATATTTATTATATGAATGAGACGCAAGACGGTGGTACATTCCGGAGCGGAAACAAGGAAGTCACGGCCTTATTGTTCGGTATAGCCCTTCTGATCGTCATTGTCGCGGCTATTAACTTCACGAACTTTAGCACTTCTCTGACTCCGTTGCGAATCAAAAGCATCAATACGCAGAAGGTATTGGGTAGCTCGGATACTTTGTTGCGCAGATCTTTATTGATAGAGGCAGCCCTTATTAGTTTTATAGCATGGCTGGTAAGTCTCGTTATCGTTTGGGGATTGGATTGGGCGGAAGCGCTACCTTTTATCGAGGCCGATTTGAGTTTGGTCTCAAATCTTCCGATCGTTTTCTTGTGTGGCATCGTAGCGTTGGTTATCGGTTGGCTGGCGGGCATTTATCCTGCTTATTATATAACTTCTTTTCCTCCGGCCTTGGTGCTGAAGGGCAGCTTCGGGTTATCTCCTTCCGGGCGTAAGTTACGTACGACATTGATTTGTGTCCAGTTCGTTGTTTCGATCGTGTTGATTATCGGGGCTTGCTTTGTGCAAATCCAGAATAGTTATATGAGGAATTTCTCTTTAGGATTCGATAAGGATCAGGTAGCTATCGTGGAGCTGAATGAGACAATGTACGATAAGCATCACGATACATATGTGAATCGCTTGAAAGAGAACCCGGGGATCGAGGATGTGGCTTTCGCTATGGAGAAAGTGGGCTCTAAGGACGGGTATAACACGAATGGCGGTAGTTATAAGGGTAAGGACTTTCAGTATTTCATAATTATAGCATCTTCCAATTTCTTGCGGGTGATGGGGATTCCGGTTATAGAAGGGAGAGATTTCTCAAAGGCGGACGAACTTTCGGATCATACGTCTTATATATTCAATCGTACGGCGATGGAGGGGTTGGATATGCAAGTGGGTGACGCGTTCGATAGCTATTCTCCCGGTCATCTTATCGGTTTCTCCGACGATGTGAAATTCACCTCGCTTCGTGGTGGAGAGGATAATATCGCTTTCTTGGTCGGAAACTTTGGTTATTCTTTGCCAATCTCTTATATCCGCTTGAAAGCCGGATCGGACATTCATGCCGTAGTAGGTCACATTCAGGAGACGATGAGAGAATTAGACCCTTTCTATCCGTTCAATATCGAGTTCTATGATGAGATCTTTAATCATCTCTACCGGAAGGAAGAGAACTTACGCAGCTTGGTTACGGTCTTCAGTCTGCTGGCGATTATTATCTCTTTGGTCGGGGTATTTGGCTTAGTGGTGTTCGAGACTCAATACCGCCGTAAGGAAATAGGTATCCGCAAGGTACATGGAGCTACGGTAGGGGAGATCCTGCTGATGTTTAATAAGGCCTATCTGAGGATTGTAGGTATTTGCTTCGTGATAGCGGCGCCGATCGCTTGGCAGGGCGTGAGGATGTGGCTCGAGGGTTTCGCCTACAAGACTCCGATCCATGGGTGGGTATTCTTAATCGCTTTATTGATCGTAACCGTAATCACGTTATTGACCGTGAGTTTCCAGAACTGGAAAGCGGCGAACGAGAACCCGGTAAATAGTATCAAGAGCGAGTAATCCACCATCCCATCTTCCACGCCAGTAGCAAGATCAGTAGGGAAAGGACCAAGCAGGCTAATAGCAACCAAACTCCCAATCCGTTGACGAAAAGGATGGGGACGAAGGTGATCAATAAGATCTCTATGGGAGCGATAGGCAGGTAAGCCATTGCGTAATCATCCATCGCTTTGCTGGAAAGTTTCGGATCGACGATCCGCAGCAAGGCGATGCCCATGGCCATCGTGCCGGTCCACCATCCCCAAGCGAAAATCATGCGCTCGAACCAAAAGGTCTTGGCTAATCTTCTTCCTAAGAAGAATGTTATGCACCAGACGATCGCCACGCCCGCTATGATGAGTACGATAAGCGGCAAGGCATATTTTACGATCACCCCTAGCTTGATAGACGCTACACCGCAAGCTACCAGCATATCCGTGAAGGAACTGCTCAGCCTCTGGGTCGTCTGCGGGCAGATATATCTGGATATGGTTGTTGCGTCGAAGAATTTCTTTAATACTAATCCAATGATAAAGGCACAACTGAAAACAGGTAACTCCAATACCGGATAATACACCTTTACGGTTTGGCTAACCATATATCCCAAAAAAGCCACGACAAATACCAAAGCCACATGGAAAGTCAGCGTATCGATGGATATGGAGGAAGTCGTAGCTTCTCCGATGGAATCCCGCTTATCCTCTGGCAGCAACCCACTTCTCAGCTCGTCCGGTAGATCGTCGAAATCCGAGATAAAAGCGGTTTGTTTATGCTTGGCCGCCCATTTGACCATCAGTAAACCTCCGATGATCGAGCAAATAACCCCCACGGTAGCGGTTGTCATGCCTAAACTGCGAGCCTCGTCCCAGCCCAATCCCTCGAACGCAGACCCGATAGCAGCGGCCGTGCCGTGTCCGCCATAAAAGCCTGTCGGCAACATAATGCCGAAAGCGTCATTCAGGTCCGGCCAGATCAGTTTGATCACGTACAATCCGAAAAGGCCTACCAATGCCCATTGCAATAACATACCCACCTGAGCGTACGCCCACATCGGTCCGACTCGTTTCGCTACTTCTTTCATGGAGACGTTCGGGGAAGATAAAGGCAACGCGCCGAACACCAAGGCGATAAGGATAGCCGCATAAGTACCTAAGTCATTGGAAAGCGGAATCCACCCCAGTCCATTAGGTCCGAACGCCAGTCCTAGCAAGCCCGCGATCAAGCTGGGGGGTATGAATAATTGTTGTATCAGTTTTACCTTGACTCGTATGAATTTGCCAACCAATAGAAGTATCGAAATGAATCCAAGATCCGTAAAGAGAGTCCAAGGGGTGAACTGTGTTAGGTCTATCATAGTAACTACTTACTTTATGTTCGTTTAAATATCTATTGTACAAATATATTTTATTCTTATGAGAAATACTAGAAATCCAAACGAATTCTATATCTCCATCTCCTTTTTACGATAAACGGAAGGAGAGCAACCCATAACTTTCGTAAACGTACGCGAGAAGTAGGCGGCATCCTCGAATCCCAGATGCGTGGCGATCTCATTCAACTTCATATTCGTTAGCTCGATATATTCACAAGCCTTCTGTATTTTCAAGCGTATGAAGTAATTCATGGGCGAGACCCCGGTCTCGCCAAAGAAGAGAGCAGAGAAGTGAGAAGGGGAATATTTGAAATAAGACGCTAATTCCTTCAAGGTAAGATTCTGCTGGATGTTCTCACGCATATAATGAATAACCCGTGCCGTGAACGGATATTCTTTTTGCGAGGGAATCATGATATGGCGGAATTGCTCCAGATAGATGAAAGAGGCCAGAAAATTGTAAAGGCACATGGAGGAATAAATCATATATTCTTTAATATATCCCATGGAGAAACTGCTATATATCTCCTCAAACAGCCGTAACCGATCTTGTAAACGGGAATATTCATTCGGCGAAATAGTGACCGGAACCGGATGCGACGGCAGGAATTGATCGCAAAGCTTCCCTTGGAAGTGTAACCAGTAAATAGTCCATGGATCTCCCTCGTCTGCCCCGAATGAGTAGGGGATACCGGGAGGGATGATGATATATTGGTATTTCTCCACGGTATATTGTTTACCGAGGATACGATACCATCCTTTTCCCTCCGTACAATAAATAAGCATGGCGTAGTCACAGCCATGTTCTTTTTGGAGAAAATGATATTTAACACGTGGGAAGAAACCTATCTTGCGTACATATAAATTATTGATGAGCGGTTCCCTCCGGTAGCTTGCCAATAGTTCCTCGGGTAAAGAAACGAACCGTTCTCCCTTAAATCCTTCTTTTATCTTGACCATGATCTATAAATCATAAGATTGTACAAGTAAATCGGAACAAATGTAGCATTTCTTTCTGGATTATTGAAATAATTTTGCCGACATAAATCATAACATAATGCCATGAATAAAATTCTAGTTGTAGTTTCTTTTGTATTTGTATCTTTTTTGTCTTGTACGGGATTAACCGATAGACAGCGATTGGCCAATCAGATATTGTCTGATACGAATTTGTTGAAGGTCGATAGTATGGCTCGTGCTACCATCCGCAATGGTTTTAACGCGGGCAGCGGTTATTCCCAGATATGGGCTCGTGATATGAATACGTTTATAGAGATCGCTTGCGAGGAGAGTGATCCACACGAACTGCGGGAAGCTATTTTATTGTTTTTCGCTCTTCAACAGCCGAATGATGAGATGATCGATGGTTATGTGCTGAAAGAAGATTTTACATGGTATGATGATACGCCTTATTATTCGAATGCCGCCCCGAAACATGTCGCTTTTAAGAATACGGTAGAGACGGACCAAGAGTCTTCCTTGATTCAGATCGCAGGTAAATACATTCGTAAGACGGGTGATCGGGAGATATTGAATGAGAAAGTTGTCGGGAAGACCGTTCTCGAGCGAATGAACGCGATGGTAGATTATCTGATGCGGGAACGATATAATGAGAAATATGGATTGCTTTATGGAGCGATGACCGCTGATTGGGGCGATGTACAGCCGAATGACGATTTCGGATGTGATATGAATGATTTGTCGGATCCGGCTATCGATGTATATGATAACGCTATGTTCATAATCGCCTTGGATTATTTGTTGGAAATGGCTCCTGATTCTCCGCAAGCCTCCCGTTGGAAAAGTCTGCGTGAGGGAATCGAGAGAAATGTGCGGGCTCATCTATGGGATGTAAAGCGCCAGAAGTTCATTCCTCATATTTATCCGGAGAAATCTCCGATTCCGGAAGGTTTTGATGAACTTGCCATTCATTATCATGGTGGGACGGCTATCGCTATAGAGGCCGGCTTATTATCGAAAGACGAGATACGTACCGTAAATGCCCAGATGCTTGAGAATGTTCGCCTGTCGGGTATGCCAAGCATTGGTCTGACCTTATATCCCGTGTATCCGGATGGTTTTTTCCATGGAGGAATGTCTAAGGCTTATCTGTATCAGAATGGCGGGGATTGGACATGGTTTGGCGGTCGGATGATCCAGCAGCTTGTCGTTAATGGAATGGTTGAGGAGGCTTATGCGGAGATCCATCCGATGATCGAGCGTGTGATCCAAAATGACGGATTCTACGAATGGTATGGCAAAGGCGGTGTCCCCAGCGGCTCTGGTAATTTCAAGGGATCGGCCGGAGTGTTATCTAAGGCGATTGAATTATTAAGGGATTGGGCAGAGAAAAATAATAGTTAAATACAAGCGTGCAATATTAAATGTCAAAAGAGATGAGAAAAAGTAATTATGATAAAATGCCGGCCACCGTTGTAGACGGTACCTTGTGGAAAGGCTGGGAATCGATACGGAAGCGATTGGCGGAGATACATGCGGAAACGAATGGATCACAAGTTTGGGTGGTGGAATGCTACCAAGGGGTTCATCACGAGGAGTTGATGCGTGAACTGCAAGCGCTCGCGCCCGATCGTTTTATCAATACGCGAGATTTATTTAAATCGGCAGAAGATATAGAGGCGATGACCTATCCTTATCTGACGGATGACCGGTTGTTTGGCCGCCGGGCTCATTTCTCTTATACGGATTTCTTGGATGAGGAGAAGGTGAACGCCTGCCGGGAGTCCTTGCGTGATGAAAAAGGCTGGACAATCGTTTATGGCCACGCCGCCGCCGAGATCGTTTCCGCTCCGGACAAATTGATCTATGCGGATATGGCTCGTTGGGAGATCCAGATGCGTTCCCGTAGAAAAGAGGTGAACGGGCTAGGTGTGGAAAACCGGGAGGAAGCCCCGTCGTACCATTATAAGCGAGGATATTTTATTGATTGGATTGTTTGCGATAATCTGAAGAAGAAAGTCCTTCCCAAGGTCGATTATTGGTTGGATACCCATATCGTCGGAACACCTAAGATGATTTCCGGGGAGACCTTGAAAGAAGGGTTAGAGAAAACGGCGCATACTCCGTTCCGGGTAGTACCTTTCTTCGATCCGGCTCCTTGGGGCGGCCAATGGATGAAAGAGGTCTGTGATCTGGATAAAAAGCAAGATAACTTCGGCTGGTGTTTTGATTGCGTGCCCGAGGAAAATAGTTTATACCTGAAAGTTGCCGGAGAGCTGTTTGAGATCCCTTCCAATGACTTGGTATTCTATAAGACGAGAGACTTGCTGGGCGGGCCGGTCGAGGCTCGTTTCGGACAAGATTTCCCGATCCGTTTCGACTTCTTGGATACGATGGGAGGAGGAAACCTAAGTTTGCAAGTGCATCCGGTCACCCAATATATCCGGGATACGTTCGGGATTTATTATACGCAGGACGAGAGCTACTACCTGCTGGATGCCGAGGAGGACGCTACCGTTTATCTGGGATTGAAAACCGGTGTAAATCCGGACGAGATGATCGCTGCCCTAAACGACTCCCAACAGACCGGAAAGCCTTTCGATACGGAGAAATATGTCAACAAATGGCCTGCCAAACGCCATGATCATTATCTGATCCCCGCCGGAACGGTCCATTGTTCGGGAGCCGGTGCCATGGTGCTGGAGATTAGCGCTACCCCAAGTATCTTTACCTTTAAGCTTTGGGACTGGGGCCGCTTGGGATTGGACGGACTGCCTCGACCGATTAATATCGGCCACGGCTCGAAAGTGATCCAATGGGAGCGGCAAACGGAGTTTGTCCGTCATACCTTGATCAACCAAGTGGAGATGATCGCCGAGGGAGACGGTTGGCGGGAGGAGCGGACCGGCTTGCATGAGAACGAGTTCATCGAGACCCGCCGTCATTGGTTCACGGATATCGTGCCTCACAATACGAATGGAGGGGTGCAAGTGCTGAACGTGATCAAGGGAGATGAGTTGATCGTGGAGAGTCCGACAAACGCTTTTGAACCATTCATCGTTCATTACGCGGAGACTTTTATCATTCCGGCTTGCGTGGGTGAATATACGATCCGCCCGTATGGATCGTCCGTAGGTAAATACTGTGGTACTATAAAAGCTTACGTACGATTTAGGCAATAATCACCGTGCCATAGGCATCGCACAACTGTGCCACCCTTGATGGCACGGTAGTGCCACTGCGATGGCACGCCAATGCCAACCCTATGGCACGGCTGTGCCACCACGGTGGCACTGGCGGAACATGGGTAAATAAAGAAAAGGAATTATGATGTATACAAATGACAATAGAATAGTAATGACATTGGATGCGGGAGGAACGAATTTTGTTTTCTCTGCCATCCAAGGAGGAAAAGAGATAGCCGATCCGGTAGTTCTTCCGGCATGCGCGGATTGTTTAGATAAGTGTTTAGGCAATTTGGTAGAGGGTTTTAAGGCAATTCAGGCAGGCTTGCCGGAAACTCCGGTCGCTATCAGTTTCGCTTTTCCCGGTCCGGCAGACTATCAAGCCGGTATCATAGGCGATTTACCCAACTTCCCCTCTTTCCGGGGTGGAGTAGCGTTAGGCCCGTTTCTGGAAGATATATTCGGGATACCGGTATTTATCAATAACGATGGGAATTTATTCGCATATGGAGAAGCGTTAACCGGAGCCCTTCCGGATATAAACCGCCGTTTGCGGGAGGCAGGAAGCATGAAGCAATATAAGAACCTGCTGGGAGTCACCTTGGGTACCGGTTTTGGTGCCGGGGTTGTCATTAATCAAGAGCTTCTATTGGGAGATAATGCGGCAGGAGGAGATATCTGGTGTTTTCGGAATAAGAAATATCCGGAGTATATCGTAGAGGAGAGTGTCAGCATACGTGCGGTCATGCGAGTATATGCGGAACGATCCGGTGATACGGGAGCGCATACTCCGAAAGAGATCTTTGAGATCGCCGAGGGTATTTGCCCGGGTAACCGGGAGGCTGCTATTACGGCTTTCTCCGAATTAGGGGAGCTAGCGGGGGATGCGTTGGCGTCTGCCATTACTTTAATCGATGGCATCATCGTGATCGGTGGTGGACTATCGGGGGCTTCTAAATATATTCTCCCTGCTTTGTTGAAAGAATTGAACTCATCTACCGGTATGATGGATGGAAGTCGTTTCGGCCGATTGCAAATGAAAGCTTATCTTTTGGAGGATGCGGAGAGTTTCGCTGATTTCGCTAAAGGAGGAGCTGTCGAGGTACCCATTCCGGGTACCAATCGCAAGGTAGGGTATGATCCTTGTAAACGGATAGGGGTGACCGTAAGTAAACAAGGTGCTAATCGCTCGATCGCTATGGGAGCTTATGTTTTTGCGTTAAACCATCTATCTAAATGAGTATGAGACAAAAATATAGTATAGGACCTGTATGGTTCCTGATGTTTGCGTGTGCTTTCTTCACATCCTGCGTGACACAAGGCAAGAAAGTTCAGCAAGAAGAGCTTAGCCAATATGTAGAACCTCGGATCGGTACGGCGCATTGCCGTTGGTTTCATTTTACCCCGGGAGCGATGCCTTTCGGTATGGCCAAGCCGGCTCCTTCTACGAACGGGCATATCGAGAATAAATCCGGTTGGGAGGCGACCGGTTACGATTATCGGGATCAATCGATCGAGGGTTTCCCCTGCTTGCATGAGTTTCAGATCGGTGGAATCGTACTGATGCCTACGACGGGTCCATTGAAAACAATTCCCGGGGCGGTAGACGACTCGACAGGTATAGGATACCGTTCCCGTTTTGACCGTACGGACGAGATCGCTACCGCCGGTTATTATTCCGTTCTCCTAAAAGATTACTCGATTTGTGCGGAGCTTACCGCTACCCCTCGTGTCGCTATTCAGCGTTATACATTTCCGGCCGGGGAGGATAGCCATATCTTGTTCGATATAGGAAACCGTCAAGGAGAGAGCGGAGCTGTACGGGATGCTGAAATTACTTTTACGGAAGACGGGCATATCGAGGGCTGGGTGATTACCGAGCCTGAATATGTGAGGAAATATCAACCCGGGGCATCGGTTCCTTTGTATTTCTCGGCGGTGCTGGACAAGGTTCCCGTTGGATTTGGCGCTTTCAACGGAGCGGATATCCGTCCGGATGAACGGAAAGCGACGGGCGTGGGGGCCGGACTTTATCTGACATTCCGTACCCAAGATCAAGAGTCGGTAACCGCTAAAGTAGGTCTTTCCTATACATCCGTGGAGAATGCCCGGTTAAATAGGGAGACTGAGGCCGCTACCCTTACGTTTGACGAGGCAAGGGAAATATCTCGCCAAACATGGGAAGAATATTTGGGACGTATCCGGGTAGAGACTCCAGCGCGAGAGGATAAGGTGAAATTCTATACCGGTTTGTATCACGCTTTATTGGGGCGTGGATTGGCTAGCGATGTGAATGGCGCTTATCCGAGAAATGATGGCTCGGTAGGACAAATCCCTTTGAAAGACGGGAAACCGGTACATAACTTATACAATACCGATGCCGCTTGGGGAGCGCAATGGAATCTGACGCAGGTTTGGGCTTTGGCCTATCCGGAATATTATTCGGATTATATAAGTAGCCATTTGTTGGTGTACAAGGACGCCGGCTGGCTGGCGGATGGAATCGCTAATAGCCGTTATGTCTCCGGGGTTGGTACGAATTTATTAAGTACGATTATCGCTGGCGCTTATCAATGTGGCATTCGGGATTTCGATGTGAATACGGCTTATGAGGCTTGCTTGAAGAATGAGTTGGATGGGGAGAATCGTCCGTTGGGTGCGGGAAAGATCGATACCCGTTATTTCGTGGAATATGGTTATGTACCTCATTTGGATAAAGGGGACGGTCCGGACGAGGCTTTCATGTTTTCCGCTTCCCATACCTTGGAATATGCTTATAGTGCGTGGGCCGTGGCCCAATGGGCGAAGCAACTGGGTAAGACGGACGATTATAACCGTTTGATGGACTTATCGAAAGGCTGGGAGCGTATCTATGACCCTTCCTGTAATTTTGTCCGTCCTAAAAAGAAGGATGGTACGTTTATCGAGGACTTCAATCCGATGCAAGTATGGCGCGGATTCCAAGAAGGTAACGCTTGGCAATATACATTCTATGTACCGCACGACGCGAAAGGCTTGGTCGCAAAAGTAGGTGCGGACGTGTTTAACCATCGGTTGGATAGCATCTTCACGGTGTCTCGTAAATTAATCTTTAGCGGAGGCACGGAAGTAGGGGCTTTCGCCGGTTTGCAAACCTTGTATAACCAAGGAAATCAACCTTGTTTGCACATCTCTTGGATGTTCAACGAGGCCGGTCGTCCCTCGCTTACGCAAAAATGGGTGCGGGCGATCTTGAATGAGTTCTATGGTACGGATGGCATCCACGGTTATGGCTACGGACAAGATGAGGATCAAGGCCAGCTCGGGGCTTGGTACGTGATCTCTTCCTTAGGCTTATTCGATATGAAAGGCTTGACGGATCAAGCGCCTTCTTTCGCTTTGGGTAGTCCTTTGTTCGATAAGATTACGATCCGGCTGAATGACCGCTATTATAAAGGGAAGGAATTCGTGATCGAGACTCGTAATAATAGTAAGCAAAATGATTACGTGCAATCGATGGACTTAAACGGGAAACCATTGACGGATACTCGTATTCCTTTCTCGGAGATTATTCAAGGTGGACATTTGGTTTTAGAAATGGGTAACCAACCAAAAGATCGATATGAGAACTAAAAGTACGAACTCCGCTATATTCCCGATCCTTTTCGGCTTTTTTGTGATGGGATTCGTGGATGTCGTGGGAATTGCCACGAATTATGTGAAGATGGATTTTGGTTTGTCCGACACCTTGGCGAACCTATTACCCATGATGGTCTTTCTTTGGTTCGCCCTGTTCTCTGTCCCCACCGGTATCTGGATGGGACGGCACGGGCGTAGGAATACGGTGGTCGTAGCCTTGGCTATCACAACCTTGGCGATGCTGATACCTCTATTCTTCTATGACTTTGCTTGTATCTTGTTTGCGTTCGCTTTGCTGGGAATTGGAAATACGATCTTGCAAGTGTCCTTGAATCCGATGGTAGCGCGGGTGGTAAATCCGGATAAGGTAACGAGCGTGCTTACGTTAGGGCAGTTTATTAAGGCGGTATCTTCCTTCTTAGGTCCGATTATTGCGGGGGTCGCTTCCTCTTTTTGGGGGGATTGGAAGTTGATATTCATTGTCTATTCGGTGACTACCTTGTTATCTATCATCTGGTTGATAACGACTATTCCGGGTAAAGAGGAAGGAGAGGAGCAAGAAGCCTCGTTCGCCTCTACATTAGCTTTATGTAAAGATGCTAGGATACGGATGCTTTTCTTGGGGATTCTGTGTATTGTCGGGGTCGATGTCGGCAAGCCAAG
>OGOX01002101.1_pt1 | contig 11876 bp, 13 predicted proteins | sample 1552761 | NCBI WGS metagenome assembly OGOX01 (sample SAMEA2580212, study PRJEB22360) | human gut metagenome | biome: human gut; feature: human-associated habitat; material: faeces | place: Denmark | collected 2008/2010
CTGCTCGGACTTGCGGCGGCACTGGTTGTGTTTACGGCGTACCTTGCAAACATGAAATCGTTCGGCGTTCCGTTCCTTGCGCCTTTTGCACCGAAAACGCTCTCGAAACGGCCGTTCGTTATTCGCGGAAAACTCGGAATGCATCACAGAGCGGAGGATTACATGAATACGCACGGAGATACGCTGCCCAAACAGGAAGGAAAATCATGAAAAATTTTTTGAAACGCTGTTTTAAACGCGTGGATAAGCGCATGAGCCCGAATCAGGGTTTTGCCGTTAAACGGAAATTCAAAAACCGGCTTTCGGGAACGGCTTTCGGGAGGGGCTTATGAATCTCAGAGAAGGGCGCATCGGCGTCCGCGAGGGCATATCGATTGCGGCAATTGCGATGTGTACGAGCGGGCTGCTCACGTTTGACACAAAAAATACCTATGCCTGCGGCAATGCGGCTTATATCACGCTTCCTGTCGGCGGAATCATTGCACTCGTTTTTTTTATCATCGTGCTTGCGGCAATGCGGCGCAGCAGAGCAAAAAATCTTTCGGAGCAAATAATTTTACGGGGTGGCACATGTGTCTTTCAAGCCTCACGCAACGGGGCATCTTGGCATAGGGACAAAAAAAAATGGGATACCACTGTACCCCAACCTTGTTAACCTTAAATCTAATACTATGAAAAACACGATGCAAAGATACGGCCTTTTCAGAAAAATGCAAGCCCTCACACCACAAAAATGCATATATGCAAGAAAGTTTAACAACATCACATAACTTATTGCACACTTCTTTACACCATGTGCAGTTTTATCGCGGTTTTGCCTCATTGCACGCCATGCGCCAAAAGCTACACGCAGCCACAAAAAAACATCAAAACAGCAATAAAACAATAACTACCCCGCACCCCCCAACCCACAACCCTGCACCACCACACCACCCCCTCAGCACGAGCCGAGTTTTCTTAATAAACAATAAAATTCAGTCCCCTTTTTACCCCGAATATTAACACTCGTTTAGACAATCACGAGGCTTCGAGGCTCAAAAATCAGATGCTGATTTTCAACGATTTACGTCCCGAATTTAACATTTAGGATTTTTCGGGTGTCATATTTTGACACTCAAAAAAGCCCAATTTTGCCGATTTGGAAAATTGGAAAAAGCGTATTACATTTGCATCGGTATTAGATACAAAACGCAACCAAATTGTATGTTACTTAGTGTGCTGGGCCGAAAGGCCAAATTGTATATCGGGTAAGCACTTCCTTTTTTCGGAACCCGACACACAAGTACTCGGGGAGGCGTGACGGCCTCCCCATTTTGATATACAGCCCCCGCAGAGGGGATAGACAGCCCCCGCAGAGGGGCATACAAGACCTTACAACATAACCATAAAACCAAATTTTACCATGAACAACGGCTATGTATCCGTGCCGCGCGATTTTTTTGACACTGCTCAGTGGCGGCGCAAACGAGTTTTTACGCAGAGCGAGGCATACCTCGACTTGCTACAAATGGCCTACTATGGCTCCGAACCAATTGAAAGAGAAGTGGGTGGAGCAAAAGTGACGGTGCGCAGCGGACAAATTGCTGCCACACAAGCATATCTGGGCCAAAGGTGGGAGTGGTCGCGCTACAAGGTGCGCCACTTTATTGACAGCCTTTGCAACAAAGGTACTATACATCTCTACAACACACCTACTTGTTCCTTAATAACTGTGTATCAAGACGTTACGAAGGACGATGCTGAAATTTACCACACACCTTACCACACACCTACTGCACACAATAAGAATAAGATTACAAAGAAGAAGATTACAAAGAAGAGTGTAGAGAGTAGTGTGGTGTGTGACACCACGCCCCACGCCCAAGCTGAGGGTGAGGTGACTGAAGCTGAGGTGAACCAAGTGGCTGAGGTGGCAGCAGTGGCCGAGGCAGCAACGACTGAGGCAGCAACCGAGGCTGCAGCAGTCGAGGCAGTCGAAGTGGCAGCAGAGGCCCAACCCACAAGCATTAAGCCCGCAGCAGAGGCCAAGGCAGAACCCGCAGCACCCCCCCAAACCCGCAGCCCGCCGCCGGACACCACCCATGCAGCGGCCCTCCGTGTGGGAGGTGGAGAATTTCTGCCGCACACAGGGACTGCAGCTGGTCGATGCGCAGCGCTTTGTGGACTACTACGAGGCTAACGGCTGGAAGGTGGGACGCAACCCCATGCGCTCATGGCAGGCCGCAGCACGCAACTGGCAACGACGCGAAATGCAATACCAACAACCGGCCGCGATGGCCACAATCAATCAAGCTAACCTTTTTACCGAACCAAACTGTGCCAATAACCATGAACATTCCTATGCAGTGCAACCCGCTCACGACGGGGCCAATCTCCAGCAACAACAACTCCAGCAACCTCTCCAACAACCTCTCCAACAGCCCCAGCAGCCCCAACAACCCCAGCAGCCCCTGCTCCAGCAGTCCCAGCCAAGGGTATTCAGTTACCACCCCCAGCCAAGCCTCTGGCAGCGGCAGCAGTGCGCTACAAAGGCAGGCGCTTGCGCTGAAGCTCTCGAGCAGTATGCAGCTCGCCAAATGCGGTATTTCGCCAGCATGGGGGCTGAAGAACCCGACTTTTGAGGCGGTCATGCGCAACTACTCGCCTGCCAACTGGGGTGTGGTGGCGCAGTCGGCACGGCGGGCCTACCTGTGGGTGTGTCCCACGGTGGGGGCTTTGGCGCCGCTCTTCGGGCCACGCTGCCCGGTGATGTGGCTCGATGAGCAGGTGACGCACCTGTTCCTCACATCGCAGAGCCGCGACGCCTCGGCAGCCGCAGCACAGATTGAGGCTTTTGTAGGCTCGTTTGTGGGCACCGTGGCAGAGTTCAAGCTTACCGAGGTGATGCTCTTCCTGGCACGCTACAAGGCTGGTGTGTACGGCCGTTCGTTTGCAGCCTTCGATGTGCGCAATGTGGGGCAGACGTTTCACCACGAGTTTGTGCAGCAGCGCCGCCAGGAGTTGCAGGCCATTGAGGCCGAGGCCACAGCGGGGCGCGATGGCGAGGAGCGGCGGTTACGTGCGGCCCATGCCGTGTCGCGTGAGGCTTATCTGCGTTTGCAGCGCGACGGGGGCCGTGTGGGGCTGAAGGTGTGGCTCCGGGCGGCAGCCTTGTCGGCGGGCCGTGTGTGTGGTGTGGCGCAGTTGCTTGGCACGCGTGCCGAGGCCATGGTGAGCGCGGCAGGGCGTGGCGAGGCGCTGTGTGTGGAGGTAGGTGTGCAGCAGTTGCCAGCGGTGGTGCGTGCCGAGAGCGAGGGCTTGTTCCGCGTGTCGGACTCGTGGGTGTGCCCCGCGGAGGGCAACAAGTTTCCGGGGCTGCGGAGGGCCTTGCAGCCATGACGGTACGCAACTCTACCTTGGTGCGCCGCTCTGAGGCGCGCCGTCTGGCCATGGCGCACTATGAGCCTGGCAACCAGGCCCGCAGCCTGAAGTATGTATGGCGCCACTTTGCCGAACCGCAGCTGGGCATTGGCTACCGCACGTTTTTGAGATATATTCGGTAGGGGAGCATATTAGGCATGGCCTATTGGGCCTATTGGGCCTATTATGCCTAATATGCCTATTATGCCCATTATGCCTAATAGGCCCAATAACAATAAAAGAGCTAACGCCTTAGCGTTACTATTTGCAACGCTAAGGCGTCAGCCCATTAGCATATCAGCTGCCTGTCAGCAGCCATCAGTCAATAATCAGCATGGCATCGCCAAACGGCCCGAACTTGTAGCCATGCTTGAGAGCCTCATCGTAGGCGTGCATGGTATAGTCGTAGCCACCGAAGGCGGTGGTGAGCATGAGCAGCGTGGAGTAAGGCAAGTGGAAATTGACAAGCATGCTGTCCGCCACGGTGAAATCGTAAGGCGGAAAAATAAACTTGTTAGTCCAGCCCTCATACTCCTTGATGTGGCCGTCGGTGCTGCAAGCTGCCTCAAGGGCGCGCTGCACGGTGGTGCCTACGGCGAGCACTTTGCGGCCCTCGTCCTTGGCACGGTTGACAAGTTCGCAGCATGGGGTGTCAACAAACATTTGTTCAGAGTCCATCTTGTGCTTGGTGAGGTCCTCCACATCGGTGTTGCGGAAGTTGCCAAGTCCACAGTGCAGGGTGATGAATGCGCGGTCGATGTCGTTTATCTCCATGCGCTTGAGCATCTCGCGTGAGAAGTGCATGCCGGCCGTAGGGGCAGTGACGGCACCCTCGTGCTTAGCAAAGATGCACTGGAAGCGCTCAAGGTCCTCGGCTTCGCTTTCGCGGCCTATAAAGCGTGGTATGGGCGCCTCGCCCAAGGCGTAGAGCGAGCGTTTGAACTCGTCGTGGTCGCCGTCGTAGAGGAAGCGCAGTGTGCGTCCGCGGCTGGTAGTGTTGTCAATGACTTCGGCCACAATGGAGTCGTCGTCGCCAAAGTAGAGTTTGTTGCCTATACGTATTTTGCGTGCGGGGTCGACGAGCACGTCCCACAAGCGCAGCTCCTGGTTGAGTTCGCGCAGCAGGAACACTTCGATGCGTGCACCGGTTTTCTCTTTATTGCCGTAGAGTCGCGCGGGGAACACCTTAGTGTCGTTGAACACGAACACGTCGTGGGGGCTGTAAAAGCTGAGTATGTCTTTGAACATGAGGTGCTCTATGTCGCCTGTGGTGCGGTGGAGCACCATCATGCGGCATTCGTCGCGGTGGGGGGCAGGGTACTGGGCTATGCTCTCCTGCGGGAGCTTGAACTTGAATTGTGAGAGTTTCATATCTTGCTGTTGGTGGTTGCGAGGAGGGGGGCTGGGGGGGGGGAGAGTTTCTAGTTTTTCTAGAGCTTCTAGAGCTTCTAGTTTTTCTAGAGTTTCTAGCTTTTCTAGAGCCTCTAGTTTTTCTAGAGCCTCCAGCCTTTTTATTTCTTCTCTTGTTTCAGGTCGTCGGGCAGTTGGTTGGCGTCGAAGCAGCGGGCGGCGGTGAAGTAGCCCACGCGGGTGCGGCGCAAGGCCGTGAGGTGGGCACCGCTGCCAAGAGCCTGGCCAATGTCGCGCGCCAAGGCGCGAATGTATGTGCCCTTTGAGCACACTATGCGCAAGGCGAGCTGCATGGTGGCGGCATCGAAGCTGACAAGCTCGAGCTCGTGTATGTGCAGGGGCTTGGCCTGCAACTCCACTTGCTGGCCCTGACGGGCCATGTCGTAGGCGCGCTTGCCGTTGACCTTGCAGGCCGAGAAGGCCGGTGGCACCTGCATGATGGGGCCGCGGAACTGCTCGAGGGCTTGCTCTATGGCCTCACGCGTGATGTGCGCCGTGGGATAGGTTTGGTCGACGGGGTGCTCAAGGTCGTAGCTGGGGGTGGTGGCACCTAATTGCAGGGTGGCGGTGTACTCTTTCTCGCCAGCTTGCATCTGCTCTATGAGTTTGGTGGCGCGCCCCACACAAATGACCATGACGCCTGTGGCGAGGGGGTCGAGGGTGCCGGCATGGCCTATCTTGACTTTCTGGCCGCCTAAGGCCCGGGTGAGGGTGCGGCGCACTTGTGCCACGAGCTGGAAGGAGGTTTGGTGCAGGGGCTTGTCGAAAGCCATGATGAGTGGCACAATGCCTCCCGAGGGTGGATTGCCGTCGGGGGTGTTGAAGGCCGCTGGCTGGGCTATGTAGGCTCTTAACTCTGACAAACCGGCCCAGGGCAGGGCTTGACGCTCTGCGGGGGTGAGGGCTTGCAGGGCTGCGTCGGGCAGCAGGTAGTGGGTGGGGAACATGGAGAGTGAAAAGTTGAGAAGTTGAGGAGTTGAGGAGTTGAGGAGTTGACGGGGGGGACCCGTTAACCCGTTAACCCGTTAACCATGCGTTAACCCACGAGGCTGTAGATGAGTGTGGCGATACCTGCTATGGCACAGTAGTAGGCAAAGTAGATGAGTTTGCCACGGCTGACGAGTGCTATCATCCACTTGCAGGCTGCGCAGCCCGAGATGAAGGCGGCTATGAAACCGGCTATGAGGGGGAGCATGGCTATGTCGCCGCCAATGGCTTCGCCCTTCGTCATTTTGATGACGTCGAGCAGTGCCTCACCCAATATGGGTGGTATAACCATGAGGAATGAGAACTGGGCCATGGTTGCCTTGTTGTTGCCAAGCATGAGGCCGGTGGCAATGGTGGTGCCCGAACGGCTGAGACCGGGGAGCACGGCGAGGGCCTGGCTGATGCCTATGATGAAGGCGTGGAGGGGACTGATGCTCTGGCGCTGGCGCGGACGTGCCAGGTAGCTGAAGGTGAGCAACAGGGCTGTGACAAGGAGGCAGATGCCTACGATGGTGAGGCCCGAACCGAAGATGGCTTCGACTTGATCCTTGAAGAATACGCCGACAATGCCTATGGGCACCATTGAGATGACGATGTTGAGCAGGTATTGCTGGCTGGGATTGAGGCGCTGGAGTCCTGTGCCGGGGCCGAGGGGACTGAATGTGCCGACTATGATTTGCCATATTTGACGGCCTAACACGACGATGGTGCTGAGCACGGTGGCAACGTGTACGGCTATGGTGAAGGTCATGCTGCTTTCGCCGTCGACGCCGGTGAGGGCTGATGCGATGGCGAGGTGGCCGCTGCTGCTTACGGGCAGGTACTCGGTGAGGCCTTGTATGAGGCCCATGATGATGGCTTGTATGGTGGTCATGCTATCGGGGGTGTGCTATATGAGCGTATGGGGTTATTTGCGTGGTTTGCGCACGATGGCGTATATCATGAAGAGGTAGCCGAGGAGGCATACTGCGGGGGCTAACTTGATGTGACGTGCATCGAAGATGCTGGCGTCGAAGGTGGTTTCGCCTGAGCCTGAGCCTGACATGAGTACCATGCCGATGATGACTACTGCCATGCCTACGGCAAGGAGTATGAAGTTGGTGCGGCCAAAGGCGAACACTGGCTGCTTGGGAGTTTTGAGGGGTGTTTGCTGCTGTTGCATTGTTGGTTGGTTTTGTTTTTTTGAGGGGGGCTAGGGGTTCTAGTTTTTCTAGATATTCTAGCTTTTCTAGATGTTCTAGAGTTTCTAGAGCTTCTAGTTTTTCTAGAGCTTCTAGCCCTTCTAGCCTTTTATAGCTTCTATCTTTTCTTTATCTGAGGTATACTTCGCCGCCGCGGAGGCGGAGGTGGTGGTTAACCGAGAGGGAGGCGCAGAGGGCCGTGAGGCCAAGGCCACAAATTACTATGGCACCGAGGGTGGTGGCCCACACAAGGGGGGTGACAAGGGTGTTGAGGTAGATGCTGCCGGCTCCGGCCTGTGTTTGCAGATACCACATGGCGGCGGAAAGGAGTCCGCCGGCTATGATGGCTGACACAAAGCCGATGCGCATGGCTTGCCACATGAAGGGGCGACGTATGAAGCCCCAGCTGGCTCCGACGAGCTTCATGGTGTGTATGCTGTAACGACGGGCGTAGACGCTCATGCGCATGGTGTTGTTGATGAGTGAGAATGACACGAGGGCGAGAAGGGCGGCTACTACGAGCAGACCAAGGGTGACGGCGGGTATGGTGCGGTCGAGGCTCTGCATGATGTCGCGGGGGTAGTTGACCTCGGCCACGCCGGGCATTGCGAGCATGGAGGGCTCGTAGTGCTTGATGCTGTCGAGATTGGCGTAGGGGGCGTTGAGACTTACCTCGAACTCGGCGGGCACGGGACTTGTGCCGTCGAAGGTGCCTATGTCGGTGCCCATGGCCTCGTTCATGTCGCGCAGGCCTTGCTCTTGTGATATGTAGGTGACTTGGCGCGCCCATGGTGCTGCCTTGAGGCGTGCCTGGGTGGCTGTCATTTGCTGCGGTGTGATGCTGTCGGTGAGCATTAGCTCGACGGTGAGGCCTTCGCGCAGCTGGTTGCTGTAGTTGGTGGCCATGCCTGCAAAGAGGGTGATGATGCCTATCATGATGAGCACCATGGTGATGCTGATGCAGGTGGTGAATGTGCCGAACCGGCCTGTGTGACGGCGCGGACGCTTATGGGCTTTGTTCATGTGGTGTGTGGGTTGTTGTGGGGTTGTGCCGCTGTGGCTGGTGCACTTTGCGGCTAAATTGGTACAAATGTACAATATTATTGGGGGTTGGCGCGGACTGGGCGGGGCTTTTAACGCTGGTTAACGCTCGCAGGCGGTGCGCGGGCAAAAAAAGCTGGCGCCATGGCGCTGCTACTCGCAACGCTATGGCGCCAGACTGAAATAGGGATGGGGTTAATGGGCAATAGGCCTAATGGGCACATTAGGCATAATAGGCATAATAGGCTTTAGGCATAATAGGCATATTAGGCCCAATAGGCTTTACATAATAGGCCCAATAGGCTTAGGCATATTAGGCCCAATAGGCATAATACGCTGCTGCCTATATTGCTTGCTTACTTGCCCACCTTGATGACCTCGACGGTGAAGATGAGGGTTGAGTTGCCTGGTATGCTCTGGGTGCCGCGCTCGCCGTAACCGAGTGAGGCGGGAATGTAGAGCTTCCAAACAGAACCCTGGGGCATGAGGGTGAGGGCCTCTTTCCAACCCTTGATGACTTGGTCGGGACGGAAGGTGGCTGCCTTGCCACGCTTGTATGATGAGTCGAACACGGTGCCGTCGATGAGTGAACCTTCGTAGTGTACCTCAACCTGGGTGGAGTCGGTGGCTACGGGGCCGTTGCCCTTGGTGAGCACCTCGTACTGCAGACCGCTGGGGAGTGTGGTGACACTCTTGCGCTTGGCGTTGGCAGTGAGGTAGTTGGCATTGGCCTGCTTGTAGCGGGCGGTCTGGTACTGGAACTGGCCTTCGACTATCTGCATGGCGCTGTCGCGTGTGAGGGTGGTGGCTGTGCCGAGTGCGCTCTGTGTGAGACCGCGCTCGAATTCGGCCTGGCTGACGTAGGTTGAGTCGCCCTTGCCTGCGGCCTGCTCGCTGATTTTGGGCAGGTTGCGCTTGTTGATTTCGGCAATGCGGAGTCCGGCAGCGAATGCTTCGGCCTTTTTGCGCTCTTCAGGAGAGATGTTGGTGGTCATGGCGCGTATGGCTTCGGGCACATAGGCTGAGTCTACGCCGAGCTGGCTTACGAGATACTGCTTGAGGCTCTCGCCCTGGGCTACACCGAGGGCGTAGCTGAAGGTTTTGCCATCGACGGCCTTGAGGGCCGGCGTGAGGGTGGCTGCGGGCTGTGCCTTGCGGGCTGACTTTTTGCTGGTTTTCTTGGCTTTTTGGGCCATGGCGCCGGTGCTGCCAAGGGTGACAGCAAGGGCAAGGGTTATGATGGTTTGAAGTTTCATTGAGCTTTCTTTTTTTGGGGGGGCTAGATAGGCTAGAGATACTAGAGGCTCTAGATGAACTAGAAAGGCTAGAAGCCCTAGAAAGGCTAGAGGCTCTAAAATAAGCCTGGCTTTACCCTGCCCTATTACTTGTTAATGCTAACGAGGGTTACCTTGAATGTGAGGGCTGCGAATGGGGGGATGGGGCCTGTGCCCTGCTCGCCATAGGCTACCTGGTAAGGTACGTAGATTTCCCAGGTAGAGCCAACGGTCATTTTGGGAATGGCGATGCCCCAACCCTTGATGACGTTGCGGAGGCTGAATGTGACTGTACCACCAGGCTGGTTGGCTGATGAGTCGAACACCTGGCCATTGGTGAGGCGGCCTTCGTACTTGACGGTGACGCTGTCGGTGGCTGTGCAATGCTGGTCGGTGCCCTTGGCAAGCTGCTTGCCGTAGACGCCCTCGCCGAGGGCTACTACGCCGGGCTGGTGGGCTACCTTCTGCATGAAGGCTTCGCTCTCCTGCTTTTTGCTGCCGAACATGTAGTCCATGATGCGCTTCTGGGCAGTTTCCTTGTCAACGAGTTTGCCACCGATTTTGAGGGTGGTCTTGTTCTTGGCCTGTGCGGTGAAACCAGCTACAAAGTTTTTGACGCTGATGCGCTTTGTGGTGTCGCCCTGGAACACTTGTGACTCGATTTGCGGGAGCTGCATTTTGGTTTGCAAGCCCTGCATAACGCCCATGTAGTAGGCGAGTTTCTTTTTGTCGTCGGCAGCCTTCATACCGTCGACGTAGCCCTTGAGGAGTTCGTCAACATAGGCTGAGTCGCTGCCCGACTGGCTGAGATAGTTTTGGAATTCGCCTTCGCTCTGCGACATGGCCATACCCATTTCGTAGCTGAGTGTGTCGATGTCGGACTTGAGGTTGGCTTTGGGCTGTCCGTTGTTGCAGCTTGTGAGGCCTGTGGCGGCTATGATGGCTGCGAGAATTATCTTTTTCATTATATATTTTATTGTGTGTTTGTTTTTGTGGTTAACGGGGTGACGAGGTAACCTCTTCAACTCTTCAACTCTTCAACTCTTCAACTCTCCCTATCAGCCTTCGATGCTGATGAGTTCGACGTCGAAGATGAGTGCTGCGTAGGGAGGGATGGCCTGTCCTGCGCCGCGTTCGCCGTATGCGAGGTTGTAGGGTATGAAGAAGCGGTACTTAGAACCGGTGGGCATGAGCTGTACGCCTTCGGTCCAGCCAGCGATGACGCCGTTGAGTGGGAACACTGCAGGTTCGCCGCGGCGGTATGATGAGTCGAACACCTGTCCGTTGGTGAGTGTGCCCTCGTAGTGGCACTTTACGCGGTCGGTGGCTTTGGGTTTGGGGCCATTACCCTCGGTGATGACGGTGTACTGAAGTCCGCTGGGGAGTACTACGACGCCGTCCTTCTTGGCGTTTTCGGCAAGGAATTGCTCGCCTTCCTGGCGTATGGCGCGTGTGGCCTCCTCTTGCTGTTGCTGCATGAAGTTGTTGACGAGCTGCTGTGCTTCCTGGTCGGTGAGTTCGCAGGTCTGGCCTTGCATGACGCTGTCGATGGCGCGTGCGAAATCGGCGCTGCTGAGGTTCTTTACTCCCATGCCTTTGAGGTTGTGGCCGATGACCATGCCGAGGGCGTAGCTGAGTTTTTCCATAATGGTGTGTTGTGTTGTATTATGTTATTGTTTGTATGATTTGGGTGCAAAAGTACAATTATTTCTTGCATCTGTGTCACACTCGGAGGGGTTTTTGTATATTTGGGGTGTTTAGTTACTTTATTATTAAGGTTATGACGAAGAAGAAGATTGTGGCGCTTACGGGCGCTGGTATTAGTGCTGAGAGTGGTTTTTCGACATTCAGGGGTGCCGGTGGCTTGTGGGGGCGCTACCCTGTGGAGCAGGTGGCTACGCCTGAGGGGTGGGCTGCTGACCCTGACTTGGTGACGGACTTTTACAACGGGCTCCGCAGTCAGCTTGACGAGGCTGTGCCTAACGCGGGGCACCGCATACTGGCTGAGCTTGAGAGTGACTTTGATGTGACGGTGGTGACGCAGAATGTGGACGACTTGCATGAACGGGCGGGTTCGACAGATGTGATTCACTTGCATGGTGAGCTGCGTGATGTGTGCTCGTCGGCGGCGCCGAATGATGCGCGTTACCGCCGGCGTCTGGCTCCTGGCGAGGTGGTGAAGCATGGGCAGCTGTCGGGTGACGGGTCGCTGGAGCGTCCGTTTATTGTGTGGTTTGGCGAGGCGGTGCCTATGCTTGAGGTGGCTGCCGAGGCTGCTGCGCGGGCTGATGTGTTTTTGATAGTGGGCACGTCGCTTAATGTGTATCCGGCTGCGGGGCTGATAGGTTATGTGCCTGCGGGGGCTGAGGTGATGCTTGTTGACCCTAACCCTGTACGGGTGCCGGGCACGCGGCGCGTGGAGGTGATTGCCGAACCTGCGTCGAGGGGCATGGAGGTAGTGCGGGAGAGGCTGCGCGCTGTAATGGACTGACGCTGAGACATAGAGTGTTTAACGGCTATTCGCCGTTGCGCTTACCGCGGAAACATAAGAACATAAGCTACATAAGAAACATATAAGGCCGCT
>OGOX01002107.1_pt1 | contig 11861 bp, 10 predicted proteins | sample 1552761 | NCBI WGS metagenome assembly OGOX01 (sample SAMEA2580212, study PRJEB22360) | human gut metagenome | biome: human gut; feature: human-associated habitat; material: faeces | place: Denmark | collected 2008/2010
CGATTTCCTGCAAATACTTGTCAAGAGAAGCGCTCTCTCTGTTAGTGATACTTTTGGTAATCTTTAGTTGTCTCATTCTTTAAAAACAGATTTGGTGCGCAAAGTTACAACAAATAATTTGTTAACATACAAATTTAAGCAACTTTTGCATTATATTTTTCAACTAATAAAACAAAAAGAGATGCCGGCAAGTTGATTGACGGCATCCTTTTTCTATTTCATTAGCTTATCCTACAATCTTCTTACCTTAATTTATAACTCATTCCTGAGTCAGGTCTACTGCAAAGTATCCGCGCTTGCCGGACGGGAATACGCCGGTCAGGAACAATACCTGATTCGGAGACTTAACAGCGGCTTTCATCACTTCTTCCAGATCACTTACTTTGCGCATCGGCTGGTCGTTAGCTTTCAGGATGATGAAACCTTTGCGAACTCCTGCATCTGACATCTTACCGGAAGAAACGCCTGTCACTTGCAGACCATAGCCGAGATTCAGCTGTTTCTTCAAGTCATCCGGCAGTTCTTTGAATGCAGCACCCAGAATTTCCATACCAGCTTCCTTCACGATCTTGGTAGTACCCTGTTCGTTCTTCAGCGTCACTTCTACTGACTTTTCTTTCTTGTCACGAACTAGTTTCACAGTTACCTTATCGCCCGGACGGTGTTTAGCCAATGCTTCCTGCAAGTCGGCAAAGTTATGTACTTTCTTGTTATCTAAACCGACAATTACGTCATCCACCTTGATATCAGCACCGGCAGCCGAACCGTTATCAACGATTTCGCGTACCCATACGCCGTCTACCACGCCAAATTCTTTCGCTTTATCACGCAGTGTAGTACCGGACTTATCGATAGGACTCTGATCTTCCATGATGCTGCTGCCCAAAGAAGCTCCCTTGATGCCAAGGAGGGCACGCTGTACTGTTCCGTATTGTTTCAGGTCGGCAACTACCTTAGTCATAATGCTGGTAGGGATAGCAAAGCCGTATCCGGCGTATGCTCCCGTAGGTGAAGACAACACGGAGTTAATACCTACCAGTTCGCCTTTCGCATTCACCAGTGCACCACCACTATTTCCCTGGTTGATGGCGGCATCTGTCTGGATGAAAGATTCAATACCGCCATTGTATACTCCCAAAGTACGGGCTTTGGCACTTACGATACCTGCTGTCACTGTAGAGTTCAGATTGAAGGGGTTTCCTACGGCGAGTACCCACTCTCCTACTTTCAGTGTTTCGGAATCTCCAACCGGAATAGTAGGCAGATCATCATCAGACTCAATCTTGATCAAAGCAAGGTCTGTGCTCGGGTCAGTACCGATCACACGTCCTCTGAACTCACGGTTATCATTCAGCTTCACACTGATCTCATCGGCACCTTCAATTACGTGATTGTTGGTTACGATATATCCGTCTTTGGAAATGATGACTCCGGAACCAAAACCAACACGAGGCTGGGATTGTACCTGACGCTGCTGTCCGCGTCCGTCTCCAAAGAAGAAGTCAAAAATATCCGGCTGTTCTTGTACCGTCTGGGTCTTACTCAACTGAGTGGCACGTATATGCACTACAGCATGGAGCGAACTCTCCGCTGCTTGTGTCAAATCCACAGGCTGGGCATCCGTTGCATGGAAAGCCGCCGGTAGCAGATTATTGGGGTTCTGTTGGAACAACTCGCTGAATGCGGCAGGCTTTTCCTTATTCAGCATCTTATAAGTGGTCAATCCAGCCACTCCAGAGCTCAGGAGCACGATAGCCGCAACTCCAAGGATGTTTTTTGTTGTCTGTTTCATACTATTCTTCCTATTCTTTAAATTGTTAATATTCAAGTTTCGTTTAACATTACGACGTTAAAATAACGACAAAAAACGTTCAGTTATTCCGCTTGTCACTCTTTTTTGTTCTCTTTTAACAGAGGATATTTAGGGCTTAACAGCGGTTAACGGCAAAGACTGACAAATTAGCATTTATGTACGATTGCTGACTGTTAAAGAACTGACAGATAGGGCATAAAAAGACGCATCACCCGTTGCGGCCGAAACGGATGATGCATTTGGGGTAAACAGATGATGCGTTTATACCAAACAGATGATGTGTTCGGGCTGAACGCATCATCTGTTTTTAGAGAGCAGATAGCACCTTAATAATTCAAGTAATCAATGTCCATGTGGTAGTCCCACTGCGGGAAGTAGAGGTTACCTCCCTCCCACTCCACCTCGCCACGCTGGAAGTCGACGGTCTCGCTGCGGGGATACTGCTTTTCGGGCTGTAGCGGCATGCCGTAATCAGTGTTCACAATCATGCGCCAAGAGTCTATACCACCCAGGAAGAAATATTCTTCGTCGGCATTGCGGGCAAAGGCAGGAATGCCGAATGACTGGTCGACAGGCACCCAACCCACACCCTCGAAGTAGACTTCTGCCCAATCGTGCAGATTCCATGCACGGGGATGCATCATAAAGCCGCTCTGGAAATGTGCGGGAATACCACTGATGCGGCAAAGCGTAATGAACAGCAGGCTGACTTGGCCACAGTCTCCGTGACGGTTATCCAACACATATTCCGGGATATTCTCAATGGTGGAATATTCGCGTGCAGAAGCCCACGGGAAGTTGTCATTCACCCAACGGAAGATACGTTTGGCTTTCAGGTAGGGGTTGGTTTCACCTGCTGTCAATTTGGCAGCAAGTTCGCGCAAGCGCGGGGAAAAGACGATATGCTTCTCACGCTCGGCAGTATATTCCTTATAAAGGGCGGTCGTCGTATCATAGGGCTGCACGTCTTCCGGCTTCAGATTATGCCATTCGCCGTTGGCGGTAAACTCAAAGGTTTCGGAGAATACGGTCGGTTCGCCTTCGACAGCACGTTTCTCCATGTACAATGTACTGTGACGGCACTCGGGCGACGAAAAGGTGTATTGCGGTTCGCTGGCCGAAATGAACTTGACATCCTGCTGCCGGGCCTGGTCCTGACGGGGATAGGGTAACCAGCAACGGATGATTTTCCCGGCAGGCACGGCATTGGTATCTACGGTCAACGTGTAGGTGACGCGCATGCGCTTCGGCGCAACAATGGCCTTGCCCTCTTTCTTCACAGCAGAAATGATTTCGGGCAGGTTCTCCATATTCACTTTCTCGCTGCCACTCGGCGAAGTGCCTTCCTTGGCTATCTTGATGTCATAGCAAGTGGAGTCCACACGAAACAGATTAGGTCCGGCATTGCGGAAATAGCGTTTCTCTCCATCCAGCATCATGCACTCCAAAGCTTTGGAGGCTTCCCACTGGCGCATCTGCTCATCGGTCACGTCGGGAATATACTTGCGGATATAGTCCTTCACCTGGGATTCCGTCATACAGAAATCCGTAAGCAGACGTTGGTACAGGTCGTCCTCCCAATTATAGGGCTTGCTCTCGGGCTTCGTGCTGCATGCAGAAGCCATCACAAACAGAGCGACGGTATACAATAGCTTTCTCATAACTTCACCACTCCAATACCCGGCAAATCGGGCAACGTTATCTTACCTTTCACAACCTCCATACCCTTGAAACGGTCGTTCGCAATCAGCAGACTACCGTCCAAGTCGGCAAAGTCCACTGCCGGAGAGAATTGGGAGGCAGCGGTAATGGCACAAGAGGTCTCGGTCATACATCCTACCATCACTTTCATGTCCAATGCACGTGCCAAAGTCACCATCTTCCAGGCTTCGCGCATGCCGGTACACTTCATCAGCTTGATGTTGATGCCCGTAAAGGCACCCTTCAAGCCTGCCACATCCTTCAGACGCTGAATGGACTCATCGGCAAATATGGGCAACGGGCTTTGCTGGGTGACCCATGCAATATCGTCCAGTTGTTCCTTGGGCATCGGTTGCTCTATCATGACAATTCCTTTTTCGTGCAGCCAATGTATCATATCGAGCGCATGATGTTTGTCCTTCCAACCCTGGTTGGCATCAATGGCAATCGGAAGGTCCGTCACCGAACGGATGGTCTCTATCATTTCCTTGTCGTTCTCCCGCCCCAGCTTCACTTTAAGGATATTGAACCGGTCGGCACACTCTTTCGTCTTTTCACGCACCACGTCGGCCGTATCAATGCCGATGGTGAAAGTTGTAGAGGGAGTCTTTTCCTTGTCCAAACCCCATATCTTATACCAAGGGGCTTGCAACAGTTTGCCCACAAGGTCGTGCAAGGCGATGTCCACAGCAGTTTTAGCAGCGGAATCCCCTGCCGAGAGGCTGTCTATATAAGCCAGTATATCTTCCAGCTGAAAGGGGTCTGAGAATTGGCCGATAACATCCTGCACCTTCTTCAGAAAAGCCAGTACACTGTCCATCGTGCCTAATTCGTGTTGCAGGTACGGGGGCATGGAGGCTTCACCATAACCGATAATGCCATCATATTCTATCTCGACTTGAACGTCGGGAGTGGTAGTACGCGAGTAGGTGGCCACTGTAAAGACATGGCGCAATTTCAGTTCATAGGGGAAGAAACGCAGTTTCATTTTGGGGGTTACACCTGCCCTACTGTTCACGTTGAACAAGGAAGGAGCGTCATTTCCTCCGGCAAATACATGATTGATTGCCATGCCTGAGCCGAGTGCGGCAAAAGCGGCGGTTTTCAGGAAATCTCTTCTGTTTGACATAATTGTGTGTGTATTAAATGTGCCAATATGCTAATGGGCTAATGTGCCAATGGACTGCGCTATGTATATGCTACGTTATGTTTGCACCGTCACGCCGCAGGTCATTGGCATATTGGCACATTAGCACATTATTACATTGAATAAAATGGATTCGTTTCCGTTGTATTGAGCGACGCCTCCTTATTTATATAAGGTAACACGCGCGTAGCGAACAACAGTCTACCGAGGTTGTATTCATCGAACAGCTCGTCGTCGGGGCTGAAGCTATTGACGCGCACATCGCCTTGCGAATGGATGAAACGCTTGTTGCCGATATACATGCCGACATGTACCACACGTTCCTTGCGTTCCGGCGTCGCCTTGCGCCCGAAGAAAATCAAATCGCCCGGCTGGAGGTTACTGAAATCAGGAGCGATATCGATATGCTCGCCCACGTATGCCTGCTGGGAAGCATCCCGCGGAATGATGATGTCGTGCATGAAAAGAACGGTGCGCATGAAGCCGCTACAATCCACCCCTTTGGAGGAAGTGCCAGCCCAAAGATAAGGGATGCCCATCATGCTATGCGCCGTGGCTATAATGCTGGCGGCATCCTGCTTCAAGGTGGCACGCCATTTCTTCTCAGGCATGGAGATGGATTTGGAGATATATCCCTGACGGCCGTCGGGATAAGCCACCTTATAAAAGGCACCTTTTGTCCCCTCCCACTTCAGGCGGTTTCCTGCAGCAACATCAGAGACGGTCTGCGATGCCTGGCTGGGCTGTGAGTAGACAAAGCCATAATGCGAAGTCACCACTATTTTCTCTGCATTGTTCCAAGCGGTCAGCTCTTCCCGCGTGACGGGATGTATGCCTACTCGGTGTACCCATGCAATGTAGTTGTCCGGTGTCTGGATACGGTACCAGCCGTCGCGCTGCAACACCCGCACCGGCATACCCATCAAGCCTTGCGTCATCATTTCTGAAGAGAAATCCGGGGCTACCCGAAGATTGCACACAGACACATTGACAATGCCATACGTCTTGCCTTCAAGTCCGGCCTCATCCGGAAGCACTTGCAGACAATCCATCACCGCATATCCTTTCTTTGCCAAACCATCCAGCAAAGCCGTCTTTGCCTCTGCCGAAGTGGTGACACCACGCAACATCACATTCTTTCCGGAGAAAGAGTAATCCACATCGAACAAAGCCACGCGCTTGTCCGGTGCAAACTTTTGTTTCAAACTGTCAGCGAGTTGCGCCACTTCTGCAGGTATTGTACGGTCACCCACTTCCGAAGCGACAGCAAAAAGCGGGATTAACAGAAATAAAGAAAAAAGAGAGGATAACTTTTTCATTGGCCAAAAGGATTTGGGGGTTATTACTAATAGCAAAGCTACGAATTTATTCCGAAATAGATACATGTTTTTAAGATAATTAAGGGTAAAGAATGAAGAATGAAGGATTCATCCGTACTGCATCCGCACACTGCACAACAAATTCTTCATCCTTCATTCTTCATTCTTCATTAATATTCCGTATCTTTGTACCCTATAAAGCAGTTGGTCGGTCTGTCGCTTGCGCCTCGTGCGTATGAGGAAAGTCCGGGCAACACAGAGCGTCCCACTTCCTAACAGAAAGCTGTCCGTGAGGGTAGAGTAACGTAGAAGAAAATAACCGCCGGTGTCCTTGGGCATGGGTAAGGGTGAGAAGGTAGGGTAAGAGCCTACCAGTCTTGTGGTGACACAAGGGCTGTGCGTCTTGGGAGTTGTAAGGTCATGTAAACCGACGTTATGAGAGTTGCTCGCTCCATGTCGGAGGGTAGACCGCTAAAGCTTGTATGGTGACATGCGGCTCAGATAAATGACAGACACTTCTTTAATGGAGAATGGATAATGAAGAATGGATAATTCCTAATTAGGCTTTTTCAGAAACAGAAGAACAGAACCCGGCTTACAGACTGACTGCTTTTTTATTGACAATGGATAATCGAGATAATAGCATGAACAAGCGTATTGCTGCCCTTTGGAAATTCCTCACCTACGACATCTGGCGTATTACGGAAGATGAAGTCACGCGAACGACCTTTTCCGTATACAATATCATCAAGACGATTTATCTTTGCATCAACCGCTTCACCAAAGACCGGATAGTAAACAAAGCCTCGGCGCTGACTTACAGTACGCTGCTTGCCATCGTGCCTATTCTTGCCATTTTGTTTGCCATAGCCCGCGGTTTCGGATTCGATAATCTGATGGAAAGCCAGATTGTCAACGGTTTCGGCGGTCCTACGGAAACCACGGAAGTCATCCTGCAATTCGTGAATTCGTATTTGTCTCAGACCAAGAGTGGAATATTCATCGGAGTGGGTCTGATTATGTTGCTGTGGACAGTCCTGAATCTAATCAACAATATGGAAATCACCTTCAACCGCATCTGGCAGGTGAAAAAGGCGCGCAGCATGTACCGCAAAATAACGGATTACTTCTCTATGCTTCTGCTGATGCCCATTCTGCTGGTGGTGTCCGGTGGTCTTTCCATCTTCATGAGTACGATGGTGAAGAACCTCGAAGACTTTACCCTGCTGGCTCCCGTCGGCAAGTTTATGGTGCGCCTCATCCCCTTCGTGCTGACCTGGTTCATGTTTACAGCACTGTACGTCTTTATGCCGAATACAAAGGTCAAGCTGAAACACGCACTCATATCCGGTATTCTGGCAGGTACGGCACACCAGGCATTCCAATTCCTTTACATCAGCAGCCAGTTGTGGGTTTCCCGTTACAATGCCATCTATGGTAGTTTTGCCGCCCTTCCGATGTTTCTGCTATGGTTGCAGGTATCCTGGACCATCTGCCTATTCGGTGCCGAACTGACCTACGCCGGACAGAATATCCGGAACTTCAGCTTCGACAAGGATGCGCGCAATATCAGCCGGCGCTACCGCGATTTTATCTCCATCCTGATAATGTCTCTCATAGCCAAGCGCTTTGAACAAGACGCCCAGCCCTATACAGCCGAAGAGATATCCGAAGAGTGCCAGATTCCCATCCGGCTGACACACGAAACCCTTTATGAATTGCAGGAAATCAACCTCCTACATGAAGTGGTGACCGATGAAAAGAGTGAAGACATCGCTTACCAGCCTTCCATGGATATCAACAAAATGAATGTGGCCCTCCTACTGGACAAACTGGACACGCACGGCTCAGAAGATTTCAAAATTGATAAAGAAAATGAATTCAACAACCAATGGGGAGCATTGCTGAAGGCACGGGAGGAATACTACAAGAATGCAAGCAAGGTGCTGCTGAAGGATTTGTAAGCACGCGGAAGTCTTTCCGGAAACTCCGTATCTGCTTTCTTTTTGATTATTTTTTAGACGCGGATGACGCGGATTGGAATATTAAAAAAATCCGCGTCATCTGCGTCATCTGTGTCTAAAAAGTAAATCACCGATATTTCTCAGGCTCCACGGCACGAGTCATATCATAGGCACGGTCACTCTGACGGGATGCCACTAATTGCAGGAAATCGTCCATAGTGCCGTTACCTTATTTATATTGTATCATGCGGCTGATGTACTTACCAATGATATCGAACTCCAGATTCACCACACTGCCCACTTTGAAAGCATGGAAATTGGTATGCTCAAAGGTGTAAGGAATAATGGCCACCTGGAAAGTATCGTCGGTGGGATTGCACACGGTCAGGCTGACACCATTGACCGTTACCGAGCCTTTGTCTACCGTGATGTAGCCGCGCTTTGCCATCTCCTTGTCAAAAGCATACCGGAAAGTAAAGTAATAGCTTCCTTCCGCATCCTTTATATCGATGCAAGTGGCAGTCTGGTCCACATGTCCTTGAACGATATGGCCATCCAGCCGGCCGTTCATCATCATACTACGCTCCACATTCACTTCATCTCCCACCTGCAACAAGCCAAGATTGGAACGGTCCAGCGTTTCCTTCATGGCCGTCACGGTATAGGTATCATCTGTCAGACTGACTACCGTCAGGCAAACACCATTGTGAGACACACTCTGGTCTATTTTTAATTCACTGACGAATGAACACTTGAAAGTAAAATGTACATTCTCCTGGTCTTTGACCATCGCCACCAATGTGGCACATTCTTCTACTATTCCGGAAAACATGGTTCTATATACTTTTAGGTTATACGCGATTTATTATTAATATGCGCAAAGATACAAAAAGCCCTTCGTATAGGTACAAAAAAAAGGAAGCTTTTCACAAAGCCTCCTTTTTCAGTTTTCAATAGGTATTAGTTTTTTTTTAAGGTAAAAAGATTGTTTTCAGGATAACGATGCAAATATAGGCGCTTTTCGTGATACTAACCAAATTAAAAAACATGTCTTATAACATCTTTTTGAGAAATCATTTAAGTTTATTATCATTTCAAAGCATTTTTCTACACCTGCAATCGTTTTCAATGGACAAATATAAGGCTATTTTCCATGAAACACTGAAATTATCCTAAAATTTTGTTTATTTCTTATCATTTAAGTAGTGTTCGTCTGTCCGCCCACTATGTTTTAACACTTTTGCGTCGATAAAGAACACTATTTCTTCGGCAATATTCGTGATGTGGTCGCCGGAACGCTCCAATTTGCGGAACACGCTCACCAGATTCAGACAAGAGAGTGCACTCTCCGGATGCCGGCTGATGTAGTCGGCAAGAATGGCAGTGGCCTCCGCATTGATTTCGTCCAGCATATTGTCCTTTGCAAACACAGCGGTAGCCAATTCTTGGCTCTCCTCCTGAAGTGCCTGCTTGGCAAGCTCGAGCATGGAGAGCACCTGGGCTATCATCTCTTCGAGACGGAGTTGCTTGACCAGCTCAGTATCCAATGCCGGTTCATGGCAGTTGAGGGCAAAGCGGGCGATGCCTTCTGCAAAGTCGCCCAGACGCTCCAGATTCGTATTGATTTTGAGCATGGCAAGCACAAAGCGCAGGTCGATGGCAACGGGGTTGTAAAGGGCAATGATATCCTCCACGTCGCTGTCTATTTTCAGTTCGAAAGCATTGACGCGACGTTCGCGCACCAATACCTGCTGGGCCAGTTCCCGGTCCAGCGTAAGCACGGCATCACCTGCACGGTCGAGCTGATTATATACCAGGGTCCACATTTCGTCTATTTCCTTTTTCAGCAAGACGAGTTCAGATTCGATAAACTTCACCATAATGTTTCTATTTTAAAATTACTTTTGTACAACTTATTTTTGCTTGTATGGAACAATCCGCTACCCGAAACGTCCCGTGATGTAGTTCTGCGTTTCCACCTTGTCGGGATTCGTAAATATCTTCCGGGTATCTCCAAACTCCACCATCCGCCCCATATAGAAGAAAGCCGTATTATCACTGACACGCGCTGCCTGCTGCATGTTGTGGGTGACGATGACGATAGTGTACTGCTTCTTCAACTCGTGGATAAGCTCTTCCACCTTGGCGGTGGAGATGGGGTCGAGGGCGGATGCCGGCTCGTCCATCAGCAGGGCCGGAAGGGGCACCGCCATGGCACGGGCTATGCAGAGACGTTGCTGCTGACCGCCGGAGAGGGCGTAGGCAGAGACTTTCAGCTTGTCCTTCACCTCATCCCAAAGGGCGGCGCCTTTCAGGGTTTCTTCCACCCGCTGACGGATGAAGGCGTTATCGGTGATGCCATTCACACGAAGTCCGTAGGCAACGTTCTCGAAGATGCTTTTTGGGAAAGGATTGGGCCGCTGGAACACCATGCCCACGTTCTTGCGGAGTTCGTCCACTTGCACTCCTTTTCCATAGATGTCTTGTCCGTCAATGCGTATCTCGCCGGTCAGACGGGTGTCGGGAATCAAATCGTTCATGCGGTTCAGCAGGCGCAGGAAGGTAGACTTTCCACAGCCCGAGGGACCGATGAAGGCTATCACAGACTTCTCCTCAATTTCCATGCTGATGCCTTTCAGGGCATGGAAATCGCCATACCAGAAGTTCACGTCACGGGTTTCTATCTTGTTCTTCATACCTATTGTATATGTTTTCAATTCGTCTTAATCTTCTTCTCAAAGTATTTCCGCAGGGCGTTCGCCAGCAAGTTCACCAGGAGGATAATGAGTATCAGCACCAGTGCCGTGCCGTAGGCGATGGGAAGCTGCGCTTCCATATCGGTGCCGCTAGTAGAGATGACGTAGAGGTGATAAGGAAGCGCCATGCACTGGTCGAAGATACTTGTAGGCAGCTGTGGCAGGAAGTAGGCGGCACAGGTGAAAAGGATGGGTGCCGTCTCGCCCGAAACACGCCCCAACGCCAGAATCAGTCCGGTGATGATATTGGGCATCCCCATCGGCAGAATGACATGCCAAATGGTCTGAAGCTTGGTAGCTCCCAACGCGCGGCTTCCCTCGCGCATGCTGTCGGGGATGGCTTTCAGCGCTTCTTCCGTGGTGCGGATAACCAAAGGCAGACTTAGCAGACCCAGCGTCAACGAACCTGCCAGGATGCTGTCTCCAAAATCCATATAGTTGACGAACAGCGCCATGCCAAACAGACCGAACACGATGGAAGGGATGCCGCTCAGATTATTCGTCATCATCCGTATGAAGCGTACCACCCAGCCTTTCGGCACATACTCATTCATATAAATGCCACTCATCACTCCCACCGGAAAAGCAAACAAGGCACTGCCCGCCATCAAGCAGAACGTACCTACAATGGCAGGAAGGATTCCGCCGGCAGTCATACCGTTGGCAGGAGCCGTTGTGAGGAACTCCCAATCGATGACTCCTATACCTTTATATATAATGAAACCGAGGATAGCAAAAAGAATCCCCACCACACTCAAGCTCAACAGACGGAACAAGCCAAATGCCACGTTTTGCGAAAGATGCTTTCTATTGACCATATCTACCTTCTTTTATTTTCGTCTTGGCGAAACTGCTTCCACCGTGAAATTTATCAATAAACTGATGAAGAACAGCACGACACCCAGCAAGAACAATGCTTCGTAATGAGGTCCGCCGGCAGGCGCTTCACCTAGTTCGGCGGCAATCGTTGCCGGAATGGTGCGCAGCGGTTCCAGGATGGTATGGGGAATGACGGCGGCGTTGCCCGTCACCATCAGCACAGCCATCGTCTCGCCCACCGCACGGCCGATGCCCAACACCACTCCGGAGGTGATGCCCGAAATGGAGTAAGGAATCACCACCTTATATATAGTCTGCCATTGCGACGCTCCCAGCGCCAGA
>OGOX01002120.1_pt1 | contig 11805 bp, 8 predicted proteins | sample 1552761 | NCBI WGS metagenome assembly OGOX01 (sample SAMEA2580212, study PRJEB22360) | human gut metagenome | biome: human gut; feature: human-associated habitat; material: faeces | place: Denmark | collected 2008/2010
TATTTCGCCCGACGCGATATCGTAAAACCGCGGCAGCATGTTGAGTATCGTCGTCTTGCCGGCCCCGGTAGCTCCCACGAGCCCTATCCGTTCGCCGGGACGTACGTGCATCGACACATGCTTCAACACCGGCTTGCCGGGTTCGTACGAGAAACAGACGTCCTTCATGCAGATGTCGCCCCGGGCGGAAGCCATGCGCACCGCCTTCGGCACATCCGGGGCCTCGGAGGGCTCGTCCATAATCTGAAAAATGCGTTCGGCACCGGCAATGGCCGCCTGAATATTGTTGTAGAGCGATGCGATATCCGTAATGGGGCGTCCGAACTGCCGCGAATACTGCAGAAACACGGCCAGACCTCCTACATCGAATCCCCTGTAAATGGCGAGCAGCGCCCCCACTATCGTGACGACCACGAAATTCAGCGTGTTGAGATTCTGCATCACGGGCATCATCATGCCGGAATAGAGCTGTGCCCGGCGCGACTTGGCATTCAGTTCCCCGTTCAGCACCTCGAACCCCGACTCTGCCTGCCGCTCGTGTCCGAATACCTTCACCACTTTCTGGCCGCTTATCATCTCCTCGATGTAACCGTTCACCTGCCCGAGCGTTCCCTGCTGGGCAGCGAAATATCTGCGGCTGCGACGGGATATGAGATTGGCGAACAGGAGCATCAAGGGTACCACGACGAACATGGCGAGCGTCAGGAGAGGACTGATGACGAGCATGAGGACGAAGATGCCCGCAAGCGAAAGCACGGCGGAGAGCATATCGGCCAGGTTGTCGGTCAGCACCTCCGTCACTCGGTCCATGTCGTTCGTGTAACGGCTCATCACATCACCGTGCGGATGCGTATCGAAATAACGCACGGGCAGGGTCTCCATCTTTCGGAAGAGGTCCATCCGCAGGCGGGCTGCCGTCCGCTGTCCTATCCGGTTAAGCATCCTGTACTGCAGCGCGGCCGCAACGACTCCTGCGAGATAGACTGCCGCAAGTACCGCCAGCATACGCATCAGACCCGACACGTCGCCCGGCATGATGTAATCGTTGATTATCGGCCTGAGCATATACGACCCCACGAGGCTGGAGGCTATCGTAATCACCACGAGCACCAGCACCACAGCGAGCTCCCCCTTGCTACGCGCAAGGTACGCGACCAGGCGCCGGAACGTTTTCCGGCCCTCCTTCGGCCCCGCCGCCCCCTTCTCTCTTCTGCCGTGTGCCATATCGCTCAGAATGTAAGTTGCTGTGAATTGAATATCTCTCTGTACACGGCCGAATCCTCCTTCAGCCGGGCCGGCGTGCCGTACGATTCCACCTTCCCGTCGTCGAGCACCAGTACCCTGTCCGCCTCCTCCATCGTCTTCACCCGCTGCGTCGAAACGAAAACCGTCGTCCCCTCCCCGAGGTACTCCCGCAGGCCACGGCGTATCTTCAGCTCCGTTTCGGTATCCACAGCGCTCGTACTGTCGTCGAGCAAGAGGATTTTCGGCCGGCGCAGCAGCGCACGGGCAATACAGAGCCGCTGCTTCTGCCCGCCGGAGAGATTCACCCCACCGCGCCCCAGCACCGTATCGTACCCGTCCGGGAACGACATGACGAAATCGTGGGCCTGCGCCGCCCGGGCAGCGGCTTCCATCTCCGCCGGGGAGGCATCCTCCCTGCCCCAGCGCAGGTTATCGGCTATCGTACCGCTGAAGAGGACGTTGTTCTGCAACACCATCCCCACCTGCGCATGAAGCTGTGCCAGAGGATAGTCGCGTACATCCGTCCCGTCGATGAGCACTTCGCCGCCGGTCACGACGTAGTCGCGGTCGCGCAGGAACAGTTCCTTGGCCTTGATGGCGTTGTTCAGATAGCCGATCAATGCGGTGTTGTTCGGTTCGTACAGGTTGTCGATGCCGAGATAGTCCTCGACCTTGGTGATGCCCGGATCAAGGATGCCGACCCCTCCGCCAAGATCGTGGTGCTCTCCATGGGTCCCGAGCAGGCGAAGGCCGTGCTGAAGGAGTCCCTGGCTATCGCGGCCGACAAGGCGTATCTGGTCAGCGACCGGGCCTTTGGTGGTTCCGACACCCTGGCCACCAGCTACATCATCAGCGAGACCATCAAGAAGGTGGAGGAGCTGGAAGGCAAGTTTGACATCATCTTCTGCGGCAAGCAGGCCATCGACGGCGACACCGCCCAGGTCGGGCCCCAGATTGCGGAAAAACTCAAGCTCCCGCAGATCTGCTACGTCGAAGAGGTCGTCGAGCTCGGCAAGGGGAAGGTCGTGGCCCGCCGCGCGATCGACGGTGGATACGAAGTTCTCGAGTCCCCCCTGCCGGCGTTGATGACCGTGATCGATTCCAACGAGCCGCGTCCGATGAACGCCAAGCTCATCATGAAGTACAAGCGCGCCCGGACTCCTTCCGAAGTGGCAAGGGAATTTACCAACAGCAACTACACCGAGGGCAATGAACTCGACGCCCGTCTGCGGTCGCTCGAGACCAAGGGGCTGCTGATCAAGGAGTACAGCGCCACCGATATCAACGCGGATCCGGCGCGCATCGGTTTCCCGGGCTCCCCGACCAAGGTGAAGCAGGTCATGAGCGTGGTGCTGACCGCCAGCGAAGCGAAGTCGGTTCCGGCCACCGCCGAGGGAATCAATGAACTGATTCATGAACTCATTAGCGATCACACTCTGGGGTAAGCGTCATCATGGCTGAAAAAATTGGTAACGTCTGGGTTTTTATCGAACAGGAAGGCGGCAAGATCGCCGATGTGAGCCTTGAACTGGTCTGCAAAGGCCGTGAACTCGCCGCTCAACTGGGCGTCAAGACCGAAGCGCTCCTGCTCGGCGACAAGCTCGAAAAGTGCGTCGATACCCTCTACAGCTACGGCTGCGACACCGTCTATCTCGCGGAAGATCCGCGGCTCGAGCCTTTCACGGTTCTGCCGTACGCGAAGGTCATCATGGACCTGATCCGCGAGCACAAACCGAACATTCTTCTCTTCGGCGCCACGCTCAAGGGGCGCGAACTTGCGCCGCGCGTCGCCTCCGAGAAACTCGGCGGTCTCACTGCCGACTGCACGCAGCTGCGGATCGACGACTTCGAAGACAAGAAAAACAACAAGAGCTACACCAACAAGCTCATGCAGATCCGTCCGGCCTTCGGCGGAAACATCATTGCGACGATCGTCAACACCTGGGACGATCCGCAGATGGTGACCGTCCGCGAAGGGGTCATGAAGATGGATGCTCCGGATCCCTCCCGCAAGGGAAAACTGGTCCGCGTGAAGCCGCAGATCACCGATGCGGAAACCGTGGTCAAGGTGCTTGAACGGGTCCGTGCCGACAAGGAGGTCGACCTCAAGGGGGCGCAGATCATCGTCTCCGGCGGTTACGGCGTCGGCAGCAAGGCGAACTTCAAGCTGATCTACGATCTGGCCGAAGCGCTCGGCGGCGAAGTCGGCGCTTCCCGCGCCGCGGTGGACGCCGGGTGGATCGATCACGACCATCAGGTCGGGCAGACCGGTGTCACGGTGCGTCCGCGCCTCTACATCGCCTGCGGAATCTCCGGTTCGATTCAGCACTGCGCCGGCATGTCGGATTCGAAGAAGATCATTGCGATCAACACCGATCCGGGCGCGCCGATTTTCAGCATCGCGCACTACTCGATCGTCGGTGACTTGAACACCGTGATTCCGCAGATGATCAAAGCATTCAAGGCCAAGCAGTAAGGATTATTCAAGATGGCGAACTTTTTCAAAGACAACCCGGATTTGATGTTCACGCTGAATCATCTGGATCTGGCGGAATCCACCAAGTTGCAGGAGAACGGCTACAAATACGCCGAGACCTATGACAATGCGCCGGTCGATTACGCCGACGCGCTGGACAACTTCAACCGCGTTCTCGAAGTGGTCGGCGAGATCTGCGGCGACCGGATCGAGCCCCGCTCGCGCACGGTCGACGCCGAGGGGCCGCATTTCGCCGACGGCGTGGTCACCTATCACCCGCTGACCGTACAGAATCTCAAGGATCTGACGCAGGCCGGACTGATGGGAGTGATGCTCGGCCATCAGTACGGCGGTCTGAACTTCCCGGTTTCGGTCTACACAATGATGACTGAAATGGTCTCCCGTGCCGATGCGTCGCTGCAGAACATCTTCGGTCTGCAGGACATCGCCGAGACGATCAACTTCTTCGGCAGCGAGGAGCAGAAGAACACTTACCTGCCCAAGTTCGCGAGCGGCGAATACGACGGTTCGATGGACCTCACCGAGCCGGATTTCGGTTCCGACCTTCAGTCGGTGCGACTGCGCGCCTGGCAGGATGAGAAGACCGGTCAGTGGTACCTCAACGGAATGAAGCGCTTCATCACCAACGGCTGCGCCAAGGTGCACCTGGTGCTGGCCCGTTCCGAGGAGGGGACGACCGACGGCCGCGGACTTTCGATGTTCATCTGCGAGGCGTGTCCGCAGCTGGTGGTCCGCCGGATCGAGAACAAGCTCGGCATCCACGGCGTCGCCACGACCGAGCTGCAGTACAACGACGTACCCGCCCAGCTCTGCGGCAAGCGCCGGATGGGGCTCATTCGCTATGTGATGAGCCTGATGAACGGCGCCCGCGTCGCGATCAGCGGGCAGGCGGTCGGCATTGCCGAGGCGGCCTACCGCGAAGCGCGCAAGTACGCGTCCGAGCGGCAGCAGTTCAAGCGTTCGATCGACAAGTTCCCGGCGATTTATGATATGCTTTCGAGCATGAAGGTGCGGCTGACCGCTGCACGGGCGCTGCTTTATGAGACGACCCGTGTCGTCGACCTGCGCAACGCCTACACCCATCTGGTCGAACACGGCGAGAATCCGACTGCCGAGGAGCGCGCGCTTCAGAAGTACTACAACAAGACGGCGGCGGTGCTTACCCCGATGTGCAAGGCACTGGCAACCGAAGTGGCGAATTCGGTGGCCTACGATGCGATTCAGATCCACGGCGGTACCGGCTTCATGAAGGACTTCAACGCCGAGCGTTTCTATCGCGACGCCCGCATCACCAACATCTACGAAGGCACGACGCAGCTTCAGGTGGTGGCGGCGATCGGCGGCGTGATTCAGCGCGACAACGATCAGCGCATTCACGAGCTGGCCGGTCTGGAATTCACCGGCAAGCTGGCGCGGCTCCGCGACATGGTCATGGAGCTCTACGAAGATCAGCTCAAGGCGGTGAAATACGTTGCGGAGAAGAAGGATCCAGCCTATCACGACCTCATGGCCCGCAGCCTGGTCGAGATGGAGACCTACGTCTTCGTCGGTCTGCTGCTGCTGCGCGATGCGGCGAAGTGTGAGGACCGTGCGGCGATCGCCGAACGGTATGTGCTCGATTCGGTTCCGGAATTCCGGAAGCGTTTCATGCGTGTAACCTCGGGCGATGTGACTCTGATCGACAACAACCGCGACATCATCGACTACTGATTTTGCGCGGTTTCAGCAAAAAAACGAGGCGAAACGCATCGGAAGCGGTGCGTTTCGCTCGCTGATTTAGAGAGAAAGAGAGTGTGAGCATGAACAACAGTTATCTGGCTCGAGCCAAAAAGATGATTCCCGATCCGCAGATTCTGTAGAGGGGCGGCGCGAAGGAAGGAAGCCAAGCAGCTTGCGTTCGGCGCCCGCCCGATGATCAAGTGTGATTCCGAAAATCTGCTCGACGTGGCGCTGCTCGAAATCGCCGAGGGGTTGCTGAGCTATGAATTCGGCACCCCGGGTGAAGTGCCATCCGGACTGCCGCCGATGGCGGAGACACCGGCGGTTGCGTCGACCGATGAGGCCGCGCAGAATCCGGATGCGCAGTGACCGGAGTCGGGACAGCGGAGGGAGACTCCGCTGCCTTCCGGCCCGTGGAACGTTTCACGGGCTTTTTGTTTCTGACCGAAGCGAGTGGAAAAGATGAAAGTTATGAATAAGCCTTCCGTGGCTGTCATCATGGGCAGCAAGAGCGATCTGCCGATTCTGCAGAACGCCTTCAAGATTTTCGATCATTTCGGCGTCGGATTTACGGCGCGGGTTCTTTCTGCCCACCGGACTCCGGATGAGACGGCGGAGTTTGCTTCCGGCCTGGAGGCGAAAGGATACAAGGTGGTGATCTGTGCCGCCGGAATGGCCGCTCATCTCGGTGGCGTCGTGGCGGCGCATACGACGCTGCCGGTCATCGGTGTGCCGGTGGCGAGCGAACCCTTCAACGGGCTTGATGCGCTGTATTCGGTTGTGCAGATGCCGCCGGGGATTCCGGTGGCGGCGGTGACCGTCGGCAAGGCGGGCGGGAAGAATGCCGCGCTTTACGCGATTGCCATTCTCGCCCTGAGCGATCCGGTTTTGGCGGAGCGGCTCCGGGAGTACCGCGCGGACCAGCGGGAAATGGTCCTCACGGCCGACGCTGAGCTTCAGGAGGAGCTCAAGGAGCGGTGACATTCTGCGACGGGAGAAGGGGGGCGCGGTATGAACATTCATGTATTCATCGGGATGGTGGTGCAGTTTTTCTTTCTGCTGACGCCGTTCTTCGTCCTGTCGCTGTTTGTTTCGCTGACCGCCGGGATGACGTTGAAGGAGCAGCGCAAACTGGCGGTTCGGACCACGCTGGCGATTCTGATTATCGTAGTGATACTCTATTTGCTGGGAGACCGGATCTTCGGTTACCTCGGCATTACGCTGGATGCATTTCGGATCGGTGCCGGGCTGGTGCTGCTGCTCAGCGGCATTGAAGTGGTGCGTTCCTCCGGCACTCCGTCCGGAACCCGGCAGTGCGACGATGACGGGGACGTCGCGGTCGTGCCGCTGGCGATTCCCTATACGGTCGGGCCGGGTACGATCGGTACCCTGCTGACCATGGGCGCGTCGGCGGAATCCGCCGCGATCCGCATTTCCCATCTCGCCGGAATCTTGATTGCCGTCTTTATGATGGGGGCATTGCTCTACTTTTCCGCGACGCTGGAGCGCTTGCTCAAGAAGAAAGGACTGAACATTCTGAGCAAACTTACCGGACTTTTTCTCGCTGCGCTCGCCTCCCAGCTGATTTTTACCGGAATTCGCAACATGCTGTTCGGCTGAAATTCTACAGCACTTGCAGCAGCCAGCAGAGAATGGCCGCTGCGACGGCAAGCAGCAGAAGAACGATCTGGAAAAAACGGATTCCCTTGCTGACGGTCGGTTTGCGGAAGAGATCCACCAGATCTTCCTTGAGCAGGCCGGCGCGGGGCAGGGGCGGTGCGAATGTGAAGACCAGTCCCAGTTTCCGAGACAGCCGCATGGGGCGATTGACCGCGCAGGAGTTGGCTTCCAGGAATCTCGAAATGTTGCGGCGGTAGAGTTTTACCAGAGAGATTACTACCATCGGGCCGCCGAAGATCAGAATGATGCCGAGCAGCACGGCCAGAACATTGAGTATCGAGATGTTCTGAAGAGATTTGATGATGAAGGCAACCGAGCTGCCGATTGCCGCAATGCCGATACCGCCACCCATCAGCATCATGGAGCCGCTCACCGCCGGGGTCTGCGGCTTGGCGGCCGGCGCCGGTGCCGGCGGTGTGAGGACGGCGCCGGTAGTGATGGTTTTTTCCAGAGTCTTTTGTACTTCCGTACTTTTGGTGCTGAAAAAGCGGTCGGCCAGTCTGGCGACAAACTCGCCGAAACGGAAAAACGGCATTTTGAGAGCCTCACTGATGGAGACCGGCTGGTGGATGAGGGCGATGATCCGGGCATCCCATACGGAGCCGTCGACGGCGTAAAAGATGCCGTGCTTGCCGATGAAGAGATTGCGGATGTTCCCGGATGTGACGGCGACGGCGAGCGTCATCCTGCGGGCGTTTTCCGTTCTTCCGGTGGTCGCTTCGACGTAGAGGACGCAGATGTCGCTCATCGTCGCGATCCGTTTATGTTCCGCGAGGTTTTTTACTGGTGTCGCGAAGGTGTAGTGACGACCGTCCATGACCAGTTTCCCGGTCTGGAGCATGGAGGCCGCACGCGGATTGAAGAGAGCGCCGAGGGAAACGTAGTTGTTGAGAAACTCCAGCAGATACTGCTGGAAGAGCGTCAGCTTGATCAGGCTGTGATACGCGGTCAGTTCGCGGGCGATGGTCAGATCTTCGTCGATCCTCCTGCGAAGTTCTTCGAGGCTGCCGTCGGTGAGCCACTGTTTCAGGATTGCCGGTTCGATTTTCTCATACGCCTTGTCGGGTTCGGCGTTTTTCCACTCCAGGCAGGGGGCCAGCAGGGAGGTCAGACGCCGCCACATCGCTTCGGAGAGCACGCTGCCGGTAAGGAATTCCGCCATGGCCGGATGGGCGGCAAGGGCGTGCAGCTCCTTCTCATAGAGAGGATTGAGCGGTGCGGAGAAGTCCAGAACCCGGTCGGGGCGCGGGGTGGCGATGGGGAGTTTTTCAAGCAGTTCCTGCATTTCCGGATATTTCCCGTCCGTATCTCCGGTTTCTTTGCGAAGTCTCAATAAGTCTTTCTTCATCTGTTTGATGACAGGTGCATATTTCGGATCGTTGTATGCATTATGATTCTCGTGCGGATCATTCTGTAAGTCATAGAAGTCCCATGACGGAGTAAAGTCAAAGTTCTCCGTATCAGTCATGTCTAGATTTCGGGCATAATAGAAGATCAGCTTGTAACGGTCTGACCGGATGGCGAAGTGCGCGGGACGAATAGCATGATTGGTCCAGTAGCGATAGTAGATTTCTTTTCGCCAGTCGGTCGGCGTGTTGCCTTCCAGGTTGCTGACGAAGCTGTCTCCTTGCACATTCTCCATCTTTACTCCGGCAAATTCTGCCAGCGTCGGTGCGAAATCGACATTCAGTATCAGATCGTCCAGACGTTTTCCTGCGGGTACCTTCTTCGGATAACGGATAACGAAAGGCATACGAGCCGATTCTTCATAAAACATCCGTTTGTCGAAGAAGCCGTGTTCGCCTAGGAAATAGCCTTGGTCGGAGACGTAGATGACGATGGTATTGTCGGCGATATTCATTTCGTCCAGAGCGTTTAGGAGTTTGCCGATGTTGTCGTCGACGGTAGCGCCGCAACGGAGGTAGTCACGGATAAACTTTTGGTAGGAAGCACGTCTGGCGGCCGTCCGTTGCATCCCTTCGGTGCTGAACGGCAGTCCGGGGTAGCGACACCACCACTTGTCGGGGTCCTGTGATGCGATGCGCCAGCGACGTTCCAGTTCTTCCAGTGTCTGTCCTTTGAAAGAACGGCCGTTGGTTTCCGGTCCCCAGTCCAGCAGGTTTTCGGGTTCGGGGAAGGTGACGCCGTCGTAGAGATGCTCCATGCGTATCGGGTAGTCGTAGGGTTCGTGCGTTGCTTTGAAATGGCAGCACATCAGGAAGGGCTGGTTGCCGTCCTGCTCTTTCATCCATCGGATGGCTTTCTCGGTGACGAGGTCGGTGGAGAAGCCGAGCACCCGTTCGCCGAACCGGCGGTTGCCGGGCCACGGGTCGGTGCTCTCTATGAAAGTCGGGTCACGGTATTCGCCTTGATCGTAGAAGATGGAGTAGTAGTCGAATCCTTGCGGTTGCGACTGGATATGCCATTTGCCGACGAGTCCGGTGTGGTATCCGTTGGCTTGTAGCAGGGTGGCAAGGGTGGGGATGGAGGTGTCCAGTGAGTCCGCAAGGGTGTACAGTCTGTTCCGGTGACTGTATAGACCGGTGAGGATACTGGCACGGCTGGGTGCTGAGATAGAGTTGGTGCAGAAACAGTTGTCGAGCACTACCCCTTCTTTTGCCAGCCGGCGGATGTTGGCGTTGTGGGCATATTCTGCCAGTACTCCGCCATAGATGCCCCAGGCTTGGGAGGTGTGGTCGTCACTCAGGATAAAAAGGATGTTGGGGCGTTGTCCGGCAGGTTGAGCGCCTTGCAGGTGCGTCATGGTTCCGGCTGCCAGCAGACCGGTAAGTACGAGTTTATTCATATACGTATAGATGTTGCATTTCTTCAAAAGTCAGTCTAAGTTAGACGGTTGCTTTCATGTAGATAAATGATCATATGAACTGATTTTATGCCTAAAGATAGTGATTGTTATTCACTTTGTATTATAATCCGGAAAACTTTTGCGATTTAATGTAATTGATTCCGGTAAAACACTTAATTCCCTTTTTAAAAGGATGTTTTTGTTTTACATCTCTCAATAAGAAACTTTATGTTGATTTTTGGAAGTATTATAGTGATTTTTGAACATTTGTTTTCTTTGCCTGTACCTACTTTTGCGATCAAAACCCATTAATTATCAATTATTATGCTACTACCAAGAAAAATTGTATTTTTCCTTCTCTTGTTTGTCGGATTATCGTTGTATGCGCAACAAAACTGCTTCATTAGTTCGTATGTACGGGGTAATTTCTACAATCGCGGACGTATTTCTGCCGAGAGTTTAAGGGCGAGTGATGATCTGATTTTTCTGAACGTCCGTCCCAATAAAGATGGGTCGCTTTCGTTTGAGAATCCCCGTATCTTTGAGAATGGGAAAGGAGTGACTAGTTGGGAGGAATTGATAAAATCTGTCCGTGCGGATGTGAAAGGAACAAAGACAAAACTTCGTCTGGGCGCTGCCAGTGGCGAGTGGAAAGCGATGGTTGCAGATGAGGCGGCCCGTGTTGCATTTGCCAAAAACATAAAGAAGATACTGGAAAAGAATAAGCTCGATGGCATCGATCTGGATTTTGAATGGGCGGAGACTGAAAAAGAGTATGAAGATTACAGTCTGGCTATTCTGAAGATGAGAGAGGTATTGGGAGATAAATATGTGTTCAGCGTATCCCTGCATCCTGTGTGTTATAAGATTAGTAAAGAGGCGATTGCTGCGGTCGATTTCATTTCTTATCAGTGTTACGGTCCTTCGCCGGTTCGCTTCCCGATGGAGAAATACTGTTCGGATATACAGATGGCGTTGGCTTATGGCATTCCAAAGGAAAAGCTGGTGGCAGGCGTTCCTTTCTATGGCGTGACAAAAGATGGCTCAAAGAAGACTGAGGCTTACTTCAGTTTTGTGCAGGACGGGCTGATTACGGGGCCGGCACAAAACGAAGTAACCTATAAAGGAGACGTGTATGTCTTTGACGGGCAAAATAATATCCGTGCCAAGACACGTTATGCGATGGACCAGCAGCTCAAAGGAATGATGAGCTGGGACTTGGCTACGGATATGCCGCTGAATGACAGCAGATCGTTGTTTAAGACGATGGTGGAGGAGTTGGGGAGGTGAACTGCTTCAGATAATCTGAAGGAGAGACACCAAACTCATCCTTAAAACATTGACGGAAGTAGCCTGTACTGTTCATTCCTATTTTATAGGCTATTTCCGAGATATTATATTTTCCTTCGAGGAGTAACCGTTCCGCATTCTGCATTTTTACTTTCCGGATGTACTCGTTCGTAGAAAGTCCGGTCAGTGCTTTCATTTTCCGGTAGAGCGTAGAACCGCTCATACACATCTTGTCGGACAGATAAGTGATGTCGATCTTCTCCGAAGAAAGGTTATCCTCAACCAGTTGCGTGATTTTCTCAATGAATTCGTTATCCAGTTTGCTGAGCGCCTCGGTGATTATGGAACGCTTTTCATCCAAATGAGAATTGGGGTTATGATTCGTTCCGGCCTGCTGGAATTGAGCAATCAGTTTCTTTCTCGAATCAAGCAGATTGTTGATGCGGCTTCGCAGCAGTGAAGCACTGAAAGGCTTGGTCAGATAAGAATCCGCTCCCACTTCGTATCCTTCTTCTTTATCCTGCAATGAATCTTTGGCCGTTAGCAGGATGACAGGGATGTGGCTGGT
>OGOX01002125.1_pt1 | contig 11785 bp, 6 predicted proteins | sample 1552761 | NCBI WGS metagenome assembly OGOX01 (sample SAMEA2580212, study PRJEB22360) | human gut metagenome | biome: human gut; feature: human-associated habitat; material: faeces | place: Denmark | collected 2008/2010
GCGAGCTGCCAAGACCGGGATTCCATCGTCCGCAGCTTCCGAATGCAGGCGGCACTGAATCCGCATCTTTCGAAGCCCGTCGGCCACATCGTCCTCGCCTTTTCGGCACAGGACGCCGCACGGCTCGACAACAGGCGGATGGTCGGAATCGCCGCGGAGTATCTCTCCGGCATGGGCATCCGAAACACGCAGTTCATCATCGCCCGCCACCGCGACCGGGAACATCCCCATCTGCATATCCTTTTCAACCGGGTGGACAACGACGGCCGTACCGTCTCCGACCGCAACGACCGCTACCGTTCGGAGCGACTCTGCAAGGAGCTGACCGTCCGGCATGGGCTCTACTTCGCATCGGGCAAAGAGAATGTCAAGGAGCACCGCCTGCGCGAACCGGACAAAACGAAATATGAAATTTTCCACGCGCTGCGCGACGCCGTACCCCGCTGCCGCGACTGGCCGGAGTTGACGGCAGCGCTGCGGCACGAAGGGATCGCTACCGAGTTCCGGATGCGCGGCGGCACATCCGACGTACAAGGCGTCGTCTTCGCCAGGAACGGCTACCCGTTCAACGGTTCGAAAATCGACCGGCAGTTCAGTTTCTCCAAAATCGACCATGCGCTGAGCCTGAACCGCCGACAAGCACTCTCCGCAAACGAACGCGGTTCTGTAAGCAATCCGGTCGCATCGTTCAGTCACCTGCTCGAAGATCTTCTGCAACCGGTCTACGATGCGGACGAAGAACGGCGCCTTCAGGAACGACTGCGCAAAAAGAGAAAACAACACCGACTTTAATCGACAATACCTATTATTTATGGACACGAACACGATTATCGAACTTTTCGAAGAACTGAGAAAACAACTCACCTCCCTCAGCCGCAGAATAGACGACCGCAACATATCCGCCCCAGCTCCAGTAACAACGGATGATAAAATCGCCCGACTGCTCGAAACGGCCCAATTCACCCGCACGAATGTCGAACGGGTACGCATGGAACTTGCAGACCGCATTACAACTATCGGAAAAGAGACTGAAAACCATACCGAGAAAATTATTGCGGCCGTCGCTCATCCTGCGCAACCCGCAGCCCAACGGCATATCCACGTCATCGACTTCAACACCTCGTGGGCACTACTCTATATGGCGATCTCTTTCATCGTGATTCTCTGCGGCGGCATCCATATTACTAAATTATACGACCGTATTGCCAACCTGCGTGATACGGAATTGAAATACCGTTACGTTCAAATGATGGGCGACATCGACGAGCAAAAATTGCGCAACCTGAACGCCCTCTTCTACGATTCCGAACGCCGCGCAGACCGTCGCTCGCTCCGGCAACAAGTTGAGCGTTACGAAACAGCCGTCCGGGAAGCAATCGAGAATCAACAACGTAGCGTTATCCGAAAGCAGGAAGCAGAAGATATCCGGCAAAAAGCAAAGCAGCTCCAAAAGGAATTAGACATTACAAAATAATCATACGCGCCTGTTATCTAATCAGAGTTAACAGGCGCGTATTACTTATCTTGCAAAATCATTATGCAACTCTTCTATACGACTCTTCCAACTTACCCATAGCTATCCCATTCAATTATTTTCGTTCCACTTCTTACACTGCTCCATAATCGTATTCAAAGCATCTTCCTGCCCTGCAGGCGGATAATCATACTTTTTCAACAACCGTTTGACAATACGCCGCATTCCGGCACGAGCACTCTCCTTCATATTCCAGTCGATCGTTTTGTTACGCCGGAGTGCATCCGTCAGCTCACGTGTAATAGCGATCAACTGATCGTTGGAATAGAAATCTTTTACAGCCTCAGGCTTGGTCAACGCATCATAAAAGGCAAGTTCTTCGCTGTTCAGATTAAGCGACTCGCCGGCCTTTTCGCCGAAAACGATCTCACGGGCTATTTTCAGTAATTCTTCGATAACCTCTTCGTTCGTCAGCATCCCTTTCAAATAGCGACTCATGGCATCGGACAGAATTTCCGAAAACTTCTCGGCTCGTACCGTATTCGTTCGCTGATATAGTTGTACCTGTTCTGCAATCAACCTACGCAATAATTCTACGGCGAAATTCCGTTCCTTCATCCGGGCAACCTCTTCAAGGAATTTCGGATCGAACAAAGAGAACTCCTCCTTAATATCGGAGAAAAGATTAATTACCCCTTCGCTCTTGATACTCTGCTTGAGCAATTCATTAATACGCCCGTTGATCTCACGGAACGAAATCTTACCCTTGCCCTCCACGCGCGTCAGTAATGTGCGCACCGCCTCAAAATAGGCAGCTTCGATACGCTGCTCGTAATTCAGCAAACTCTGACAAAGCGACAATGCCTGCCGCAGCAGCAGCGCCTCTTTGATATAGAGTTTTTTCGTTTCCATCCGCTCAGGGGACTGCATGAAATCGACACCTCCGCTGATGGCTTTCGCCCGCTCCAAATCAGACTTACCGAAGAAAGCGCCATAATTGAATCCATACATCAGATCACGGCAAACGTCCAGTTTCTTTTGAAACTCCGGATAGGCGGTTTTAGCCACATCCGTATCACCATAATTTTTGCGGTCACGGTATGTATAATCGTTCATCGCCGTCTTCAACGCCGAAGCGATACCCACATAATCCACAACCAAACCGCCTTGTTTATCCCCGAACACACGATTCACACGAGCAATAGCCTGCATTAGATTGTGTCCGGACATCGGTTTATAAACATACATCGTCGAAAGCGAAGGTACGTCGAAACCCGTAAGCCACATATCAACTACGATGACGATTTTCAACGAGCTGTCGTTGTCTTTGAACCTCTTCTCCAACTCTTTCTTGTGGGAATCATTTCCGATAATCGCCCGCCAGTCTTCCGGATCTTTATTACCGGAAGTCATCACAACAGCCAGCTTGTCACCCCATACCGGGCGCATTTCGAGAATCCGACGGTAAATCTTGATCGCTATCGGCCGCGAATAGGCTACTATCATCGCCTTACCCGTCTGCTCGTATTGCCGGAATTCCTCATAGTGTTTTACGATGTCCTCGCACAATGATGCCACCGTCGCGTCAGCTCCAAAGATCGAATCGAGCCGCCCCAATTCACGCTTGCTTTTCTCAATGACATACTCTTCCGCTTCCTCGGCCATCGCATCATACTCCGCATCAATACGTCGCAAGGTCTGCTCGTCGAGTTTCAGATTGATTACACGGCTCTCGTAAAATACCGGCCGTGTCGCACCGTCATCCACCGACTGCGTCATATCGTACACGTCGATGTAATCGCCGAATACTTCGCGTGTCGACCGATCTTTTTGCGCAATAGGCGTTCCGGTAAACCCGATATAGGTAGCATTCGGCAACGCATTACGCACCAGACGCGCCGCGCCGATTACAACTTTGGCCTGCATCACCCCGTCAGCATCCGTAACCATTCGGACCCTCTCCTCCAATCCATATTGACTGCGATGCGCCTCGTCGGCCATAACGACTATGTTTCGTCGTATCGAAAGCGGTTCTTCGCTCTCCTCGAATTTCTGCATCGTCGAGAAAAAGATACCGTTCGCTTCGCGTCCCGCCAATAATTCCCGAAGATGAGCCCGACTTTCGGCTTGCACGGGTGTCTGACGCAAAAAATCCCTGCAACAAGCGAACTGCCGGTACAACTGGCCGTCCAAATCGTTACGGTCTGTCAGCACGACAATCGTCGGCGACGACATCGCCTGCTGCAACTGCTTGGCGAAAAAGACCATCGACAATGACTTTCCGCTGCCCTGCGTATGCCAAAACACGCCACCCCGACCATCCGTCTCAGCTGCTTTGACCGTCGAAAGCACAGCCTTGCGTACGGCATAAAACTGATGATAAGCACTTAATATCTTAACGCGCTGTTTACCGTCTTTCGAGTAACAAATAAAATTCCGCAACAATTCAACAAACCGCGTTTTTTCGAACATTCCCGCGAAAAGCACATCGAAATTCGCGCTATGGGTATCTTCATAACTCCCATCTACCGTTTTCCACTGCATAAAACGGTCTTCACCCGCTGTGATCGTCCCCGCCTTAGTCATCGCCTGATCGCTCATCACACAAAAAGCGTTATAGATAAAGAGTGACGGAATCTCCTGCATATAGTTACGCAATTGTGCATAAGCTTCCGACACGTCCGTATTCTCACGCGAGGGCGATTTGAGCTCGACCACCACCAGCGGCAATCCATTGACAAATACGATCATATCCGCACGCCTTACCGAGTGCCCATCGACCGTCCATTGATTAGCGATTGTAAACCGATTATGTAATGGTGAATCATAATCGACAAGCCGGACATTTGCGGAACATTGCTCGCGGCCATCGAAATAATTGACAGCAACACCATTTTGCAAGTAATCCGTGAACAATTCATTCTTCTGTACCAACGTTCCGCCCTCATAAGTTCGAATCTTCACCATGGCTTCGTCAATAGCGGCCTGTGGCAGTCCACGATTGATCTGCGGCAACACAGCCTCCAGCGCCTCCACGTAAAGCGGTTCTGCATAGTCGCGTATCACATTGGGGCCGTACACATAATCATAACCTAATTGCTCTCGAAACAACTCGAGAATGGCGTTTTCAAAATCATCTTCGGTGAAGTGCATATAATTGTTATTTTTTCACATACAAGTTAACAAGCTGTGATACCATATTACGCGCAGATTGCGTTGCGACATCAGAACTAATAGATTGTAAAGACAGGCTTCGTTTGATTTTACGTCTCAAATCACTAATGGTCGCTTCCTTATTGGCCCAATCTATATATTCGGTTTGCCGTGTAATAATTCGAAGAACATTCTGTTTTATAGCATCATCTGAAATATATTGTGATATGATATCATAAATAGCCTTATCAACTAACTCTTCTTTCACTACGGATTCAGCTATCTCAACTCTTTCCTTAGATTCTTCAGCTTTTATTGCATCAAAATCTATCTTTTCAAAAGATGAAGCGCTTCTGACATTAGATTTACACATACTATATTTGATATATGCCATCTGATGCTCCAACTCCGGAAATAAAGCCCCTTGGTTTATATTGTAGAAATTCAATTCTTCTAAAAGGCTTTCCTTACTTCCGGTCGGTATGATTATCCTTTCGCTCGCAAACTGGCTATTTAAAGAACAACTGCTCTTTTCGATCCGACTGACGCCGTAATCAGATTTATTGAGTTGAATATTAATGCTACCCGAAAGCAAAAAGGCTCCGCTCTGCCGAATCAAACGTTCATTGTTGAATGTCGATATAACAAAGTAGGCATTTTGCATCACCTTTGCCAGTTCCTCAAAATCCTCGGCTTGTTTTATTTGACTGCGTAATCCTAATTTCTCGACCAATTGATGCAATACAATATCTCCGTTGAAATCCATTTCCGCAATTCGAGCCAACAGATCAATATCATCTGAATTATGCTTATGTCCATAAGCCCGTCTATAATAAACAGCCCCATCGACATCATATTCATTATCAAATGGATGATCGGAATCGACATCAATAGTATCAGATTCTTTATAATTCTTGTCGTAGTTTTCTTTATCTTCACATTTTGCACACGCAAAATACAACGCGACTAAAGGGTTTAGCGTTACATCCAACATTCTGGTTGGCAGTCCATAATGTTGTAATTTTGTCAGTCGTTCAAATGCGCTTCGGCCACCAAATTCAAAAGGAGCACGAGCACAAGCTTCGGATATAATATCGGATTCAATCGTCAGGTTATTCTCTCTAAATAAACATGGGCGCACATCCCAATTTTTATTGGATTGGCCCCTGAAAAAGAATCGCTCATTGCTACCTTCATTGGCAGCTTGCAACTGAGAAATATATGCAACATCACTACTGTCCCGTAAAAGCGGGCAAGTCGGTCTTTGAAATAGTTGAAACATAGTCTATTAGAAGTAATTTTTCATGTGCGACGATTTGAATTTGTAATTTTGCAGCCCATAAAGGGACTGCTCTATGAACAAAGACAAATATGTATTCGCTCAATTGGTTGCATTTCTCGACAACAACAAGTTCCGTCACCTGGTTGACAAGTATGATGGGAACAGGTATGTCAAGAACTTCACCTGCTGGAATCAGCTCATGGCACTCATGTTCGGACAACTCTGTAACCGTGAGAGCCTGCGTGATGTTGTCGTTGCATTGGAGACTCACCAATCCAAATGTTATCACCTTGGAATGGGGCGTAATCCAATAGCGAAAACGACATTTGCCACAGCGAATCAGAATCGTGACTACAGGATCTTTGAAGACTTTGCCTTCTTCATGATGGAACAGGCTCGCAAGAAACGAGCAACCGACATCTTCAAGCTGAAGGGGAATGTTTATGCATTTGATTCAACAACGATTCCGCACTGCTTGTCAGTATTCTGGTGGGCAAAGTTCCGCAAGAAGAAAGGAGGCGTTAAGGCGCATGTCCTTTATGATCTGGAGTCCCAAGTTTCTGCTTTCTTCCATATTACGACTGCATCGGTACACGATTCAAAGGCAATGAAGGAGATTCCCTATGAATCAGGTTCTTACTACGTATTTGACCGTGGTTACAATGCATTCAAGGAACTCTACAAGATTTGTCTTAATGAATCATACTTCGTGGTTCGGGCGAAGAAGAACTTACAGTACAAGTGTACGAAATGGAAACGTAGATTGCCTAAGAATGTGCTTTCTGATTCCGTTATTGAACTCACGGATGTGAACACACAGAAGAAGTTTCCTGAGAGGCTGCGACTTGTGAGATTTCACGATGACGAGCAAGACAGAGACTTCGCATTTTTGACGAATGCATTCCATCTTACCGCTCTCGAAATTGCTAATCTCTACAAGAACCGATGGCAGATTGAGTTGTTCTTCAAGTGGCTCAAGCAGCACCTCAAGATTAAGAAATTCTGGGGCACTACAGAGAACGCTGTCAGAATACAAATTTGCTCTGCAATCATAACTTATTGCCTTGTCGCCATCGTCCAACACGACATGCGACTAAAGCGGTCAACTTATGAGGTCCTGCAGATTTTGAGCATCTCACTAACGGATAAGACTCCACTGAGAGATCTCTTCGAAAAGACTAATTTCAACGATGTCAAAGAACTCGATTATCCCCTCTTGGAGGGACTATTTGATTAATATTAACTTCGTCCCAATTTTAACGGGACACTAATGATAGAGAATTTCGATCTTCTGAAAATCCATACTTGTCTACTACATACTCCCGATCTCCATTATTGTTCCGCCAATAAACTGCATTTTCGGTCAAATTGGCGGCATAAGCAGTTAAAGGATCACCACTATATTCCTGCGGAGTACATGGGTATTCATTGGGCTTATCATTATAAAAATAGATTTCTTGGGCTGCTCCGGGTGTTAACGAGAGCATAACATTGGGTTTTCTTTGTTCCGGCTCAACGGGACGTTCATATGCTCGAGGCGGAATTTGGCCCCACCCGTTTAAGGAATCGGATTGCAACTTGTCAATTTCGTCTACATTCGATGACTGACCGTCATTTTGCGAAATTGACTGCCGACCATATACCCATTCGCCCAAAGTGCCTCCGGATGCTTGCTTGTCGCTTTCAGCCCATGCCAATAATCGCTCTTTGCTGACTTGGGCTTCTGCATCCGTTACAGTTCTCATCCAACTGAAATCGGGGGTAACATCGCTTTCTCTCAACAAAGACGGATTGGCTAAGAACGCTTCGATACTACCGCAACGCATAATGATACGTTTGCGGGTAATCGGGTTATCGAGTGCGTTCTCCAATCGTGTGACCCATCGAAGATTGTCCGGGCGATTGTTGCGGCGATTCGTATCTATATGATCGACGACATGGTCTTCCGTTGGTTTCGGACCATGAAAGGCCGTTGCCACGATAATGTGAACACGAACGGACGCAATCTCCATGTATCCGTGTTTATCATTGGACTTACCGAAAGTCCAGAAGTTATCATATTGACGAGGCCGTTTACCATCACGAGGATACCGGAAAACAGCTCCATTATCTCGGACAGAGTATTTTTCATCTTTATAAATACACTCTATCTCGTGCTTAAAATCATCAATATCAATCATAATTTACATTACACAAACTCAACAAACGTGGTCATTAACTTTCTAACTTCCCCAACCGCATGACGATGGAAGCCTGACTGCGGCCCATCTTCTCCGCAATATATCGGATGCTCTTTCCTTCACGATGGAGCGTCAGCAAAAATTGGTCGGCACGGCGCGTCCACCGCTTGTTGGCATTCGGATGCTTGGTGTAACTCTCCACCGTAACTTTTTCGGGACGCAGAAACTCGTCCACAAAAACAGAAGGGAATCGTGCATCGTAGAGCACCCATGTTTTGACTTTGGCCCGTGTGATTGCTACATAAAACAACCGTCGCTCCTCGCCATAAGAGAAGTGGTCGCTTGCCGTCAGCACATATTGCAAAGACGGGTCATCGCTTACGAGAGAGGGGAAACCATAGGTATCCTTGTTGCATTGGAGCAGAATCACATAGTCGGCTTCAAGCCCTTTGGATTTGTGCACGGTCAGGAATTCGCCCTTTCGGCCGCCAATGATATAGTAAAATCTGTTCCCTTCTTTGACGCTTTTATACATGAACGAAAGGTAGTAATCGTCGAATGAATACCGTCCCAGCAGGAACACAGATTTGTCGGACGGAATAGATGCAATAAGCTGTCCGATGACATTGCAATAGCTGTTTCGGTCGTAGGCTTGGAACGATAGCTCGGTTTTCCTTTGCTCGCTGAACGGCCGAATGTTCTTTTTTATTTGAGCCGTATTACGTTGGATGAATCGAGCCGATAAACCAACCAACGGCTCACCGAAACGATAGGTCGTTTCGATTTTATTGATTTCGGTTGGGCCGAAAAAAGCTGCGAAATTATTGAAAAGAGCCATATCGCTTCCCGAGAAACGATAGATGGATTGCCAGTCGTCACCTACGCAATAGAGTTTTGCCGGAGGATTTCCCTCGCGCAAGGCTTTGAGAAAGTTGTAGCGGTCAACGGATATATCCTGAAATTCATCGACAATGATATATTCATACGACACAGGATGCGTTGCCCGGCAAAGTTCGGTCGCCTGCAAGATGGCATCCGTAAAGTCGATTTGTCCGCCACTGCGCAAAGCCTCCGCATAGCGTTCATACACGGGACGGAAAATGTTTTTGACTACGAACTCACTACGCCGGTCATTGGCTTCGTCAGTCTGTTTCAAGACGTCTTTCAATGATCGACAACTCGATTTCAGCAAGGTGACGAATGTAGCGATCAATCTAATAAATGCCTTTTCCTGCTTGCTGCCCTCCGGTAATACCATGCTGTACAACTCTGTATCTGTTCGTTCTTGCAAAGGGACACCGGCATCGAGCAACAATTGTTTGAGCGTCTCACGAATATCCGAACGGTAAAAATCCACGCTGGACGTCGTAATTAGTCTTGTTCCGAATTTCTCGTGGGCGGCCCGCTTCCATGTGATGCCGTCGTTGTACTTTTGATTGGCCTCCTCGTAGGATATATTCCGATCTTTGGCGAACCATGCGGGTACGAAGCCGTGTTCATCTACCCCGAAATGCTCCAGATAAAGACGCTGCGGTTTACCGTCACGCTCAAAATAGATTGAAAAGTCCGGTCTATATTGGGAGTGCATCGCATCGGCCACCGGATGCTCGTAAGGCTCCTCGTATCTGAACTGCACGCCAAGGGACGATAAGACGAAACAGATTTTCTGCTCTTGCTCGCTCCGCACGTAAATCTGTTTGCCGTCCATATCCGGAACCATGGCTTTCAGCCGCACGTCCTTTTGTTCGGACAGCTGCTGCCGTCTTTCATTTTTCCGTTTCTCCCAATCCGCCTCGTTGGCTTGATAATCGACGAAATACTCGACCGCATGTTTGCGGAATCGCGAATCGGCCAGCAAATCGCGGTATATTTTCACGAACAACGCATCCGTATTGTCGCAGATCGAAGGTTTATTACCTGTTTGCTGCCCGATCAGATCAAGGGCCAACTTATGGAATGTATAGCCGCGCAAGCCCTCGATTCCCATTCGTTCGGTCAGCTCGGCGGCAGCCTTGTTCGTATAGCTGATAAGAAGAATCCGTGTCGGATCGACTTTCTTTATTTCAATCAGGTATTTGACCTTTCCTACGATGGAGGATGTCTTGCCGCTTCCGGCACTGCTTACGACCAGACAATTATCCTCTTCCGATACGATGGAACGCCTCTGCTGTTCGTCCAACGGATATTTCAAACAATGATCGAAAAAGAGTTTGTGCCTATCGAGCGAATTTTGGATAACTTGCTGGTTATGCAATCTGACGAGCTTGCCGATATTATCGAAATCATGGAGAAATTTTACAATGACATCCGATGGCTCGATACTGAACTTTTTGAGTTGTGGAACGAGCGCATTTGCTTCTTGGTAATAATCCGCGTAATAACAGGTAAATTCTTTTTCTTGCGCAAAGGTTATATAACGGGCGGCAAAACTGGTCTCTAAATCCGTAATAATATCGACTGAAAAACGCTCATTGTGAGCATAAACAGCTTCTTTTCTACCGTCGTTCGTTATTGCACTTTCATAGGAGGGAATACGACCAATCTTTGCGGAAAGTTGTTCCGATTGCTTTGTAAGACGCAGTCGTTTCACTATTACAACTATTATGGCTATAATAATTACACAACCTCCTATAACAAATAACAAGAACATACTAATTGGTAAAAAGTAAATATAGGGAATCAAGCTTCGCACATATCATAAATTTTATGATAAATGTCGAGGAACTCATCATGCTCTCCATCCGGGCAAAATGTTTTTCTTAAATCTTCATATATTAAGTTCTGGAAATGTTTTGCACAAACTTTTGATCCACCCAGTTGGATACATGATTCATGATTTTTGCAGATTGTTTTTACATCATCCCAATCTCCATACTCGATTTCAATAGGAGGATTAAGCGTTTTAAAATAATCAGGATGTATATAGCATTCTATTTCTCTTTTTTGAGTAACACTGCTATTGGTTTCATCATACCCCAGCTCTCTAAGTCTTAATAAATTAGGTGAATCCATATCATTATTAAGTTTGTCTGAGTCTAATAAAATATAATATGGTTTGTGCATTTTTCGAATAATCTGCAAATCTGCCCAATGCTTGATAGCGCCACATCCACCAACCGGAATTAATAAAACACCTAACTCATCAAATGTCTTCTCTATATCACCATGTTTCTTATATTCCCGAGCTAAAGTATTAAAAGCACCAACATCATCAATACCCTCAAGTAAAAACAGGACTTTTATATCACCGAATACATTCAAAAGCGCACTATTTCTTTTTATGCCTAACTCTTCTATAATTTGATAAATATCTATACGAGGAAGTTGTCGAACAGTATACTTTCCATCTATTCGTTGTATAAATATCAAATCTTCAATATTACTTTCGGCAACGATATTAGGAGAATGAGTTGTTACCAATATTTGATATCCATTATCTTTCATCCCGATTAATTTTGAATATAATTGCTGCTGTGTTTCGGGATGTAAAAAAGTTTCAGGTTCTTCAAACCCAAATAACATATCCCTCCCAGAGTGTTTTTCTTCGGCTAACATCTCAAAATAAGACATCATTGTAATCCGTCTGAAACCATCCCCTCTGGATGTTAGAGGAATATTAGCCTCATCTTTTTTACAACGAAATGATGTAGATATTAATTTCGACCAATCAAACTCCACTTGAGCTTCAACTTGTTC
>OGOX01002127.1_pt1 | contig 11784 bp, 7 predicted proteins | sample 1552761 | NCBI WGS metagenome assembly OGOX01 (sample SAMEA2580212, study PRJEB22360) | human gut metagenome | biome: human gut; feature: human-associated habitat; material: faeces | place: Denmark | collected 2008/2010
CCCAGTTGTTCGGTGACCGCGAAATGGTTGCCAACGCTACCGGATGTTCTTCTATCTATTCAGGTTCCGTTCCTTCTACTCCTTATACCAAGAACGAAAAGGGTCACGGTCCTGCTTGGGCTAACTCATTGTTCGAGGACTTCTGCGAATTCGGTCTGGGTATGGAGCTTGCCAACGAAAAGATGCGCGCACGTATCGTGAAGGCTATGGAAGATGCCATCGCAGCAGAAGGAACTCCGGCTGAATACAAAGAAGTATTCCAGGCTTGGATTGAAAACATGTACGATGCAGACAAGAGCAAGGAACTGGCTGAAAAGATTATTCCGATGGTAGAAGCTGCCAAAGACAAGTGCGACAGCTGCAAGACTATCGCCAGTCTGTCTCAATACCTGGTAAAACGCAGCCAGTGGATTATCGGTGGTGACGGTGCTTCTTACGACATCGGTTACGGTGGTCTCGACCATGTAATCGCAAGCGGTAAGGATGTCAACATCCTCGTACTGGATACTGAGGTTTACTCCAACACAGGCGGTCAGTCTTCCAAGGCTACTCCGGTAGGCGCTATCGCCAAGTTTGCCGCTGCCGGTAAGCGTGTACGCAAGAAAGACCTCGGTCTGATGGCTACTACTTACGGTTACGTATACGTTGCCCAAATCGCTATGGGTGCCGACCAGGCTCAGACTTTAAAGGCTATCCGTGAAGCAGAAGCATATCCCGGTCCGTCACTCATCATCGCTTACGCTCCGTGTATCAACCACGGTCTGAAGGCAGGTATGGGCAAGAGCCAGGCAGAGGAAGAAAAGGCCGTTAAGTGCGGTTACTGGCACTTGTGGCGTTACAACCCGGCTCTGGAGGCTGAAGGCAAGAATCCGTTCACGCTGGATAGCAAGGAACCGGATTGGAGCGGATTCCAAGACTTCCTGAAGGGTGAAGTTCGTTACGCATCCGTAATGAAGCAATATCCGCAGGAGGCCGACGAGCTGTTCAAGGCTGCTGAAGAAAACGCTAAATGGCGTTACAATAGCTACAAGCGTCTTTCCAAAGAAAATTGGGGCGCTGAAGTTACAGAGTAATTCCGATTACTAAATAAAGAATAGAGGCTGCTCCTGAATAAGGCGTAGTCTCTATTTGTTTTTAATTAACAATACTAAATATCACAGGTTATGATTGGATTTATCATTTGGATTATCGGTGTGGTTCTGTGTGTCAAAGCCGTACTTGAAATCATGAAGTGGCCGGTAGACGGCGTGAAGAAACTATTAGTTGCAATTATCATCCTGCTCACAAGCTGGATTGGAATCTGTGTTTACTACTTCTGGGGAAGGGAAAACCTGCCTCAAATACTGAAATAAGTTCCAGTATCATTTACAGAAGTAAACAGACGTGTATTAAGAACAAGGGGGATAGACAACAGCTATCCCCTTCTTTTCAGAAACTCGGTAGGACTCTCCCCAAACTGTTCCTTATAGCATTTCGTGAAATAGGAAGGTGACGAAAAGCCCACTTCATAGGCAATCTCCGCTACCGTCATGTCAGAGGAGGCAAGCAGTGAGGCAGCCTTTTTCAACCTCATCTGGCGCAGCAGCTCATTCGGCGAATAGTTGGTCAGCGATTTCAGCTTACGGTAAAGCTGCACACGGCTCATACCCATATTCCGTCCCAAATCCTCCACATTGAGTTCCGCATCTTTCATCCTCTCCTCGACAAGCGATTTGAAGCGGGAGACGAAACCCTTATCCAAATCACTGATGGTTTCCTTCTCGATAGTCTGGTTATCTCCGAAGAACTGCCTCAACTGACGGCGGTTTGCAATAAGATTGCGGACACGAGACAAGAGCAACTGCGAATTGAATGGTTTGGAAATATAAGAATCGGCACCGCCATCATAGCCCTGGATACGCTGTTCGTCCAGCGAGCAGGCCGTCAGCAGAATCACCGGTATATGGCATGTCTGCAACTCCCCCTTCAAGCGGCGGCAGCATTCCACACCATCCATACCGGGCATCATTACATCGGAGATAATCACATCCGGCACATACTTCATGGCCAGCCGGATACCCTCTGTCCCGTCCGCAGCATCCAGCACGCGAAATTCTTGCGTCAACAGTGACTTCACATAGTTGCGAATATCCGCATTATCGTCAATTACCAGCACAGTAGGACAATCAGCCTCAACCACCTCTTCGCATGCCTTCACTTCCGTATCTATCAGGGTGGACGACACGTCCTTCTCTTCGGCAGGCAACGTCACTATGGTGGGATGGTACTGCGAAACATCCTGCTGCGGGAAAGTAACGATGAAAGTAGTGCCTTTCTCGTCACTGCGTGCCGTAATGTTACCGCCATGCATCTCTACAAAGGCACGTACCAGCGCCAGTCCGATACCGGTACCGGCTTGATGCCCGTCCACTTGATAGAAGCGCTCGAAGATGGCTTCCACATCGGTCGAAGAAATGTAGCTGCCGGAATTGAAGACGGACAGACTGTAGTTCTGTTCCGACTTTAACAACCGTACGGTGATTTTCCCGTTCTCCGGCGTATACTTCACGGCATTGGAGAAGAGATTGAAGTAAATGCGCTCCATCTTCTCCGCATCCGCCATCATCCGGAAGTCCGTATCGGGAGATGCCTCAAAGCTGAAAGCAATATGTTTCTTCAGCAACGCCATGCGGAAAGAGTCGTTCCAGCCCCGGAAGCTGTCGAGCAAATCAAAAGGTTCGAGATGGAGCTCCATGCGCCCGTTCTCCACCTTCCGGAAATCAAGTATCTGGTTGACCAGGCGAAGCAGGATATGTACATTCTTTTTCATCAGCTCGAGGAGCTGGCGCGGCTGTCCGTCGAGGGTGCGGTTGGCAAGAAGCTGCTCTATGGGATCGGCTATCAGCGTCAGCGGAGTACGGAAATCGTGTGAAATATTCGTGAAGAACACCAGCTTGGCGTGCGTAGCCTCCTCCAGTTCATGGGAAAGCTGTTCTAACTGCGACTTCTGTACTTCCAACAGTTCCTTCTGCTGTATTAACTGGGTTTTCTGTTCCTCCAGTTTCTTTTTCTGCATGGACAGCTCACGGTTCAACCGGTTCTTGGCACGCAAGGAGAGGTAGACAGCCACCAACAAGCCGACCAGCAACAATAGGGCGGACAGACTGCCGTACAAGACAACCTGCTGCGTGGCATAACTGGCTAAATACTGGTTTATCTTTCCGTTCAGGGTTTCTATCTTTCCATCCAGGGTGCCGATGTGGGCGGTCTGCATCTTCATGATGAGAGCATTGTCGCGGTCGACGACGGAAGTGCCCAGGATAGTTTCACGGGGGAAATCACGCTTGTTCAGAATATCCATGGCAATCTGCATCACGCGGTCGCCACCGGTAGGATATATAAACGTGGCATCCAGTTCGCCGGCAAGCACTTTCTCCACTCCATAGTCTTTGCCGGACAGGGCGTCTATGCCGATGAACCGCATATCCTTTTCCCGCCCCTCTCGGGCAGCGGCAGCATAGGCTTCGGCACCCTCCCCCTTGGGGGGCGGCGGAAGCATAGCCCCCGGCCGCCATACGGTCATTCTGCGCATACACCAGGTCGATATGCGGAAAGCGGCTCAGCAGGGTATCCATTTTCTCTCCGGCCTTGAGTTGCAACCAGGCACCGTCTTCAACGGCCAGCAACCGGATACCGGGATAAGCGGATATAGCCTTCACAAATCCTTGATGACGGTCTACGGCAGGTGTGGAGCCCACCAAACCTGAGATTTCCACCACATCTCCCTGCCCATGCAGCACATTGGCCACATACTCTCCCACAGCTTTCCCTATCTCGTAGTTGTCTGCACCGACGTAGGCCGTGTATTTGTCCGAAAGGATTTTACGGTCCACTACAATCACCGGAATGCCCCGGTTGTATGCCTCCTCCACAACCGGAGTTATCGGAGTGGCTTCATTAGGGGCCACAATCAGCAGATCCACCCCTTCGGCTATCAGCTCACGAATGTCTTTTGCCTGACGGTCATTATCGTCGACGGCAGTACGGATGTCCACCTCCACATCTTCGTAGAAATGGGCTTCACGGAGTATCTCACTGTTCATCTGGCGCCGCCATTCATCCTCGCTACATTGGGAAACGCCGATACGGAAACGTGCCTCGCGCCGGGAGCAGGCAACCGCCACTCCCCAAAGCACGAGCAGAAAGAATAAAATCCGAAGGTTATGCTGTCTCATCTTCACTTTCCTCTGATTTAAGATTGCAGATGAGCAAAGATAACGAAAAATGTGAAAAGAATAAGAAAAATCTATGCCAGCCTTTCTTTCAAGGCCACCGGCAATTCCGGCATGGCACCGCTCTGGGTACATACATAGGCAGAGACTTCCACCGCCAGTTTATGGGCATCGGGCACCTGCTTCCCGCTGAGAATGGCAGCGGTGAAGGCTGCCGTGAACGAGTCACCGGCTCCAACGGTGTCCGCCACCGGTACCTTGGGCGTCTCCTGGAAGGAAACCACTCCCGGAGTGAACACATAGCTGCCGTTCGTTCCGCAAGTCAAGATAAGCATCTTCAGGTTATACTTGGCCAGCAGAATCCAGCATTTGTCCTGCAAGTCGATGCCCGGGTAGCCGAAAATACGGCTGATGGTCACCAGCTCCTCATCGTTTATCTTGAGGATGTTGCAGCGGCGCATGGATTCGCAGAGTATCTCTTTGGTATAGAACCCTTGGCGGAGATTGATGTCGAATATCTTCAGTTGCCCCTCCGCATCGGGCATCGTGTCGAGAAAACGGTTGATGGTGATGCGGCTTGTTTCACTGCGTTGCGCCAAAGAGCCGAAACATACGGCACGCGTGTTCAGTGCCAGACGCTTCAGTTCGTCGGTAAAGGGAATGTTGTCCCAGGCCACGCCTTCTTTTATCTCATAGCACGGCACGCCCACGGCATCGAGCGTCACCTGCACCGTTCCCGTGGGGTAAGGCACGCGCTCAATCTGCGTGCGCAGCCCCTTCCGGGCGAACACATCCAGAATCTCGTCCCCATCCGCATCGGCACCTACGGCACTGACCACACGGCTGTCGAAACCAAACTGCGATGCATGGTAAGCAAAGTTTGCCGGAGCACCGCCTATCTTCTTTCCTTCGGGGAGGCAGTCCCACAGAGCCTCGCCCATACCTACTATTATCTTATTCATAATATTATATTGTTTAATGAATGATATATTTTATTCACGGCAAACTCAATGTCCTACCCGCTGCAAACCTAATAAAAAAGTTCCTAACTATAGAATGAAAAGTTGCCAATTATCTATTAAAAAGTCTCTAAGAACTAAGGATTATCTCTATCCCAAGGCTTGGGATAGACATCCGCAACCTTGGGACAGATATCCGCAGCCTTGGGATATGTGTCCGCAGCCTGCGAACAAAGATTACCGCTTCATACGCAGCATATAGAAGAACAAGTACACTACCCCTACCGTCATCACAGCCACGGCACCGCTTTGTCCTACAGCATCACTTGCCAAGCCCATTGCTATCGGAAATACCGTACCGCCGAAGAGCCCCATAATCATCAAGCCGGAAACCTCGTTCTTCTTTTGTGGCATAGCAAGCAACGCTTGGGAGAAGATAACCGGAAAGATGTTCGAATTGCCGAAACCGATAAGGGCAATGCAGATGTATATCATTGCCTTTTCATGGAAAACGAACAACCCTACCATCGCAGCCAACATACATAACACGCTGATGCCGAAGAAGGTTCGGGGAGCCATCTTCTGAAGGATGAAGGCTCCGAGAAAGCAACCCGCCGTGCGGAAGATGAAGTAAAGGCTGGTGGCAAAGCCGGCATCGGCCAGCGTCATGCCCAGACGCTCCATCAGGATTTTGGGCGCTGTGGTATTCGTACCTACATCAATGCCCACATGGCACATGATGCCCAGGAAGCAGAGAAAGATAAACGGCTTGCCCAGCAGAGCGAGGCACTCCCCGAAGGTGGAAGGGCGTCCCTCTTCCTTTTCCTCGCGGATGGAAGTACCGCTCAGCCAGAGAATGGCAATCACCGCAATGACCATATAGACCGGGAACAGCACCCTCCAGCCCATGCCCAGAGACGGAATGGCCTGCGTAGCTCCCCACATGGCGATGTATGGAGCCAGAAACGAAGCAATGGCTTTTACAAACTGTCCGAAGGTGAGCGAACTTGCCAGCCGCTCGCCGCTTACGATATTGGAAAGCAGCGGGTTGAGCGACGTTTGCATCAGCGCATTGCCGATGCCCAGCAATGAGAACGAGAGCAGCATCAGCACATAGCCGTCTCCGAAAACCGGGAGAAGCAAAGAGGCAAACGTGATGACAAGGCTGAGAAGCACCGTCTTCTTGCGTCCGATGCGGTTCATCAGCATACCCGTAGGTACGGAGAAGATGAGGAACCAGAAGAACACCAGAGACGGGAATATGTTGGCTTGCGAGTCGGTCAGGTTCAAGTCGGCCTTCACGTAGTTGGAGGCGATGCCCACCAAATCCACAAAGCCCATGGCGAAGAAGCAAAGCATGACCGGAAAGAGCTTTGCCAAAGAAGAATTCTTAGTATTTTCCATGCTGAAGATTATTATCTGTTATTTTAATCCGAGTTTGTACACAGTAAACGAGGTGACATTGCAGCTTCCACCTTTAGCATAGAAACTGATGCGGTTGTAAGGTTCCGACGGGAATACAAGATTTGTCATGGCAAAACGTCCGTCGTTGCCAAACGCTTCAATGCTCGACTTGTCTACGAACAAGCGGATTTTCATTTCATTGCCACCCTCGACAGGAGCCACGGTCACTGCAGGGAAGTCCTTGCTGAACGTCACCTCGCCACTCTTGGTACGGTCCATGGTGAACGTCTTTTCCGCCAGGTTATAGTACATCTCCACCTCCTCGCCTTTCGAGTTAAAGAGCTGGAATCCTATCACATCCGCATCCTTGTTCTTGATGGTCATTTCGATTTCATACGTTCCGGAATTGTCATTCAGCAGTTTGTCCAGATTATACGTGCGGTCTACCTTGAAAGCACGCTTCTTGCTGCCTTTATCCCTCAGTTTCAGCAATTCGGGAGACGGGGTTACCTTTACATAGGTTTCACCCTCCGAGGTATAGAGCGAAAGGTCGCGCGGCACGGAGTTGGCACTACGGTATTGGCGGGTGGGCACATCGTTGGCATATTGCCAGTTGCTCATCCATGCCAATGCAATGGCACGTCCTGCAGGAGCATTGCTCCAAGTGACAGTTGCATAATGGTCTTTTCCCCAGTCCATCCATTTCGTCACTGCGGGAGACTCGTTCACGAATCTCTTTCCGTCAAATGTCCCCACGAAATATTGTGTGGCAGAGCCACCGAACGGTCCACCCGGATTGAGGTTACAGACGAGTACCCACTTCTTCAGTTCCGTACCTTCAACCGGCAGTTCAAGCAGGTCGGGACACTCCCAGACTCCGCCGTGAGCACCTTGTCCTTCACCGAATTTGCTCTCCAGCGTCCAGCTCTTCAGGTCGGCAGAAGAGTATATCTCCATTTCCTGCCCTACGGCAAGAACCATGATCCATTTCTTGGTATCTTCGTGCCAGATGACTTTAGGGTCACGGAAGTCGCGCTGCGTGGAAGTCAGGATGGGATTTCGCGCATACTTCTTGAAGGTCTTTCCGTTGTCAAGGCTATAGGCCATGCTCTGCACTTGGCGGTCGCTTGCCGATGTATAGAAAGCAATGACGGCACCGGCACCGAACCCGGCCGTATTATCCTTGTCGACAACACAAGAGCCACTGAAAATTGTTCCCAGCGCATCGGGCGAAATAGCATCTCCGTGATGTTCCCAAGTGACGAGGTCCGTACTGGTGGCATGTCCCCAATGCATGTTCCCCCACATGGAGCCGTAGGGATTATGCTGGTAGAACAAATGGTAGACCCCGTCTTTGTAGAACATTCCGTTAGGATCATTCATCCAACCGTAAGCCGGGCTGAAATGATACACCGGACGGTACTTCTCCCGGTTCGAAACATCGAATTCATCCGACAGTTTCATTTCTTCCCAGCATAAGGCCGAATCCGGAATAAGCTGGAAGTTGAAAGAGAGATGTTTATTATCGAAGCCGGTCAAATCGACCGGAACAAAATAGTCAACCTTATTGACTGCCAATCGCACGTTCATACTGCGTACAACATCATTGTCCGCTATCATATACAATTTTGCCTCCGGAGAAGCCTCTTCCACCGGCAGCAGCAAAAACTTCTTCTGCTCGTCAATTTGGACGATACTCTGTCCGTCACCCAGATGTTTAATCACGAAAGGAGGATTTATGGCCTGGCATGTGAAGACAGCCACGGTAGTTCCTAATATAAATACGGTAAGCGTCCTTCTGATTGTCCGCCAAAAGTCTTTTAAATGAATCATGTTTCTGTTGGTATTAAATTAATTATGTTTTTCTACCATGCAAAGATACGCCACCAAGCAGCAGGAGGCTATCTTTTTTGTTTCAAAGCATACTACAAATGTTACATTCAGTCTAAAATAATACAAATTAAATTCCTCATCTCCATATTGATTTAAGCATCCAGGCATCCAACTCCATCTTCGTCCCCTTCTTCTGCGCAAAAAGTTCGATACCGGTTTGAGCCTCGCCCGGATAGGTTAATAATGTGAATACATCCTTCCCGTCATTGGCAAAGATTTCAATACTCGATTTGTCTACAAATATATGCAAATGTATCTTATTATCTACCGGTTCCACCCTGGCATATGCCATACGGCTGAATTTAGGAATCTGCACATCGGAGCAATGGGTACGGTCAATCACCAGATTATGTGAATCCGTATCATAGCTGACCACCACTTTGCGCCCTTCACCCACACACAAATTCAAGCCAAAGGTGTTGGATACGTCAGTAGAAAACGAAGCATCGAGTTCGTAGACATTCTCATCGGGAACAAAGCCGGGTAACCTCTGTGTCCCCACCGATAAAGCACGTTTCACCGATGCAGGCTTATAGCGAAGTGTTTGCAACTGTTCCACCGGCTTCTGTACCAGCCTCACACCTTCCTTGTATGTCTTCAGTTCCAGGTTGCGGGGAATGGACCAAAAGCCCTTCCCATACTTCGATGGAGCTACCGGTGCATAGTCCCAGGTTGCAACCCAGCCTATCGAAATTTTGGAATCCAACGTTCCGTCAAAATCCTGAAATGTGCGGGATGCATAAAAGTCCAGCCCTTTGTCCACATATAGAGGCTCTGCAGGATGGTTCTCCATCAGCTTAAAAGAAGTGCCGTCGAAGTCTCCTATAAAGTATTGTTCTTGCGCCCAGTTTACAGATACGACCATCACCCACCTTTTCTTGTCAGAATCCCCGTCAACCGGCAACTGGAATAAATCCGGGCACTCCCAAGACTTTTCACTGTCACCGGCAGGGCCGAAATCACTGGTCCAAGTCCAGCTCTTCAAATCAGGAGAGGTATAAAACTTTATTTTCTTCTCCAGGGCCTTGGCTACAACCATCACCCATTTTTGGGTCGGCTCGTGCCAGAAGACGGTAGGGTCCCTGAATTCCGTACTCCAAAGGTCCAGAACCGGGTTACCTTCATAATAATGAAATGTCTTTCCGTCATGACTGAAAGAGATGCCCTGCGCCTGTTTCTTGGAGTCCTTCTCAAAAACGGTGTAAGCCGCCACATAAGCCCCCTTGCCGAAGCCGGCCGTGTTGTTCTTGTCTATGACCGCAGAACCGGTGAAGTAACTGATATTGTCATCCGCTCCGGTCATGGCATAAGGGGTTATCTGCTGGTAATGTACCAAATCTGTAGATTCGACTTTGCCCCACCAGTACATATGATATTTACCCTGATAGTACATGAATCCCGAGGGGTCACCAATCCATCCCTTCTCCGGACTGAAATGATACTGAGGACGATAAGGCTCTTTGTATAAACTGTCTGAATTCATTTGTGCACCAGCAGACAATGTTCCTGCCAATAAAAGTGCACCCAATATAGCTGGTATCTTCATTTTCTGTATTTTCATTAAAAGTTCATCTTTACCTTTGCATCTTTCAGTTTCCAAACTTCGGCAGCAACTTCCGTTGTTTTTCCATTAGAGAATAGCTCCAATAGCGTACTATTTTCTTTCAAAGGGAAGATTCTTGTAGTGAACGCATCTTCGTTATTAATAAATCCTTCCACTACAGAACCGTCAATAAACAAACGAATCTCCACCGGTTTAGCAGTATCCAACCGATAATGATCCTTACGAATCTTCAAAGGAATGTGTGCACGCAAGGAAGAATGCGTCTGGTCCACAATAAGTTCCTCCTTCTCCACATCATAATAAATCAGGCTATATTCGCTATTATCCGGATTCTTACACAATGTAAATCCAAACCGTTTTGCGTCACCGGGATAAAAAGTCGCCTTGACTTCAAGCTGATGTTCCCTTCTGCTCACAATGCACGGTTTCGCAGCAGTCAATGCCTTTCTGGAATAAACCGTCGGTTGTTCACGCAATTGTTTCATCACGGGATGGGGTGTTTGGCATAGTTTCCCATCTTTCAGCTGCCATCTTCTGGGCATACTGTAGAGATGTGCCCATCCTTGTTCATAAGTGGCCTCCCCTCCTATTTCATCGGGTATAATGGCAATGGCAGCAACATCCCCTTCCGGAGTCTCAACAACAGAGGGGGACAGCAAGCGGTTGATGACCTCCAGATTTTGAGGGACTGGGTTGTCCGGTATAAACTTTTCATTCTTGAAATCTCCTATCCAATACTGGCAACGCGCAGGTATGCCTTTATGAGGAACCCTATTCACCAAAAGAACATACTTGCCGCCCATCTTCTTAAAGACCGGCATTTCCCAGAAAATACCGGAGTCATCCACTTCCGGATTGCCCTCAAACAGCAAATGTACAAAATCCCATCTCTTCAAGTCCGCCGATTTATAAAGCAGCAAAGCCCCGTGGGGTGTATCGGTCTGCTCAATGCCGAAACCGATAATCATATACCAGACATCACCCTCTTTCCAGACATACTGGTCACGCATGTCCGTACGGGTATATCCGGCAGGCTTCTCGGCAATAACCGGATTACCCGCATATTTCTCCCATTCTATCAACGCAGTATCTTTTGGAAAAGCAATACCCACTCCCATCTTGTCTCCACCGGCTGTGTATATCAGCTGGGGGATACCGTCATCATTGATAACAGCATGCCCGGACCATATTCCATTCTTGTCATAAGCAGCATCAGGAGTCAAAGCCGGCTTTTCCTCCGTCCAATGAAGCATATCGGGACTGCTGAAATGTCCCCAATTTATCTGTCCCAGGAAGATTGCAGAAGCATTCTTCTGATTGAATATATGATATTTACCTTTATAAAGAAGTAAACCATGCGTCTCATTCGTCCAGTTGGCAGCCGGCAACAGATGATAGCGGGGACGGTTGAAGTCCTTCGCAAAACAGGTTTCCGGAATAGCCAAAACCGAAGTCTTCTTCAATCCTAAGGCAATCTCGTCTCTCCATGCAGACGAATCATCGGAAAAGGGAGTGAGGCTTATCCCGTCAATCAACCCGTTTATAGCCGTAACATCGTACATCCAAACCTTCTTTTCCCTGAAATCCTTACCTACCCGAAGTATCATTTCACCATCTTGCAAGTTCCGGGGCCATACCTCTGCACTCATCCTCTGCCCATTCAGGCAAACCGATTCATTACTTAAATCAAGGACCACATGCAGCCACTTGAAACGGTCGACTTTTGTCTTTAATGAACAGTAAGAGTATGAGC
>OGOX01002128.1_pt1 | contig 11781 bp, 10 predicted proteins | sample 1552761 | NCBI WGS metagenome assembly OGOX01 (sample SAMEA2580212, study PRJEB22360) | human gut metagenome | biome: human gut; feature: human-associated habitat; material: faeces | place: Denmark | collected 2008/2010
CGACTGACAACCCGCATTGGGGCTACGCCCCAAACCCCATTTATTTTGATAACGATAGAGTTTTTTGACAGACTGAACTGTTATCTCATAAGCGATAACAGCTTACAATACAATAAAAATACAAAAGAACCTAAAGAAAGGTTGGATATAAATGCTTTGCTCAAGATGTAAAAAAAGACAAGCGGTAGTTTTTATCTCGACAATACAGGGCAACGACAAGCGTGACGAGGGACTTTGCCTTATCTGCGCAAAAGAGCTCGGTGTTCCGCAGGTAAACGACTACCTTGAAAAAATGGGAATCAGCGATGAGGACCTTGAAGAAAGCTATAAAATGATTTTCGGTGATGTCGATGAAGAATCAGGTGCAGACGCAGACAGTGGCGCAGACGATGACTTCACACCGGGCGGCGCAGGCACAATGATGCCGTTCTTCAAGCGTTTTGCCGCAAGCAAGGACAGTCAGACCGAAAGCGAAAAGCAAGACTTAAAGGACGATAAGAAGCACAATAAGAAAAAAGAGGAGAAAAAGAGAAAATTCCTCGATACCTATTGCACCAATCTTACCGCCAAGGCAAAAAAAGGCGAGATTGACCGTATAATCGGCAGAGAGAAAGAAATCTACCGTGTAATGCAGATATTATCCCGCCGTACAAAGAATAACCCCTGCATAATAGGCGAACCCGGTGTCGGTAAAACCGCTATTGCAGAGGGCATAGCTCAGAAGCTGGCGGACGGCGATGTTCCCTTCAGACTTCAGGGTAAGGAGCTTTATATGCTCGACCTTACCTCCCTTGTCGCAGGCACGCAGTTCAGAGGTCAGTTTGAAGGCCGTGTGAAAGCGCTTATTGAGGAGATAAAGACCGCAGGTAATATAATCCTCTTTATTGACGAGGTTCATAACCTTGTCGGCACTGGCGACAGCGAAAGCACGATGAATGCTGCAAATATCCTCAAGCCTGCTTTGTCAAGGGGAGAGGTGCAGGTCATCGGCGCTACAACGTTCAACGAGTACAGAAAGTATATCGAAAAGGACTCCGCACTTGAAAGACGTTTCCAGCCCGTAACGGCAAACGAGCCGTCAATAGAGGATACTATCGAGCTTTTAAAGGGCATCAAGGAATACTATGAAGAATACCACAAGCTGTATGTCAGCGATGATATTTTAAAAAGCTGTGCCGTTCTCAGTGAACGCTACATTACCGACAGGTATCTTCCCGATAAGGCGATAGACCTGCTCGACGAGGCGGCGGCTTGCGCAAGCATAAACAGCAAGGAGCTTACCGAGTACGAACAGCTCAAAAAGAAAAACAAGGCTCTTGAAACCGAAGAAAACAACCTGTCCGCCGAAACCGAGAACAAGGATTATCAGCGTATTGCCGAGATAAAGACCGAGCTTGCTAAGAATACAGCCCGTATTGACGAGCTTGAGCCTATGATAAAGGAAGTACACGTTACAGAAAACGATGTCTGCAAGGTCATCGAGCTGTGGACGGGTATCCCCGCAAGCAAGCTGCTTGAAACCGAATTCAAGCGTATCGCAAACCTTGAAACCGTGCTTAAATCAAAGGTAGTCGGTCAGGACGAAGCGTGCGAGCTTGTAGCCGCCGCTATAAAAAGAACTCGAGTTCAGCTTTCCGCACGTCGCAGACCTGCGTCATTCATTTTCGTAGGACCTACCGGTGTCGGCAAGACCGAGCTTGTAAAGGTGCTTGCAAACGAGCTTTTCAATACGGTCGATCCGCTTATAAGGCTTGATATGTCCGAGTTTATGGAAAAGCACAGCGTTTCGAGAATCATCGGCTCTCCTCCCGGATATGTAGGATACGATGAGGCAGGTCAGCTTACCGAAAAGGTACGCAGAAAGCCCTATTCCGTAATTCTCTTTGACGAGATAGAAAAGGCTCACCCCGATGTAATGAACATTCTCCTGCAGATTCTTGACGAAGGCAAGGTGACCGATGCTCACGGCAGAACGGTCAGCTTCGAGAATACCGTAATCGCCATGACCTCAAACGCAGGCTCATCGTTCAATACAAGCGGTCTTGGCTTTGCAAAGAGCGAGGCGGATATTTCAAAGGACAAGGCGATGAAGGCTCTTGGTGAATTCCTTCGCCCCGAATTCTTAAGCCGTGTTGACGAGGTAGTAGTGTTCAAGCCCCTCACCCTCGATGCCTACAAGGGCATTGCCGGACTTATGATAGGCGAGATGAAACAGCCTCTGCTCGAAAAGAACATAACGCTTAACGTCAGCGATGAGGCTTATGCGCTTGTTGCGAAAAAAGCGTCCGGCGGCAAGTTCGGCGGCAGAGATGTCCGCAAAGTTGTCCGCAAGGATATTGAGGACAAGGTAGCCAATATCATAGTCGAAGCCGACGGCAACATATCACAGATAGACGTTGACGCAGACGGCGACGAGATAAAGGTAACAGGCAAGTAAATAAGCAGGGCATTGCATTAACTCCGGCAGGTAATGCAATGCCCGTTTTATAATCGAAAGGATTACTATGGCAGTAATTATTACAGGCGGAACAGGAGCTATCGGCAGCGCTATGGCTCGTGCCTTTGCAAAAACAAACGATGTTGCTATAATCTACAAAAGCTCCGATGAAAAAGCCCGTCAGCTTGAAAATGAACTCGGCTGCACGGCATATAAGGCAGATGTTTCCTCCGCTAAAGAGGTGTCGGCTGCGGTAGAACGCATAGCGGCCGATTTCGGAAAAATAGATGTGCTTATCAATAATGCCGGCATATCACAGATTAAAATGCTGAGCGATGTCACCGAGCTTGACTGGTACAATATGATTGATGTTCACCTTACGGGCGCATTCAATATGACAAAGGCGGTACTGCCTTTTATGATAAATCGCAAACAGGGAAGCATCATCAACATTTCATCTGTGTGGGGAGTATACGGAGCGTCCTGCGAAGTGCCTTACTCAACTGTCAAGGCAGGACTTATCGGCTTCACAAAATCGCTCTCCAAAGAGGTCGCCCCCAGCGGAATAACCGTAAACTGCATCACCCCGGGAGTAATCGACAGCCCTATGAACAATGCTCACCTGTCGCCCGATGAGATGAACGAGCTTATCGCCGAAACTCCGCTCGGCAGGCTCGGAACGCCCGATGATGTGGCAAAGGCGGCTGTATACCTTGCCTTTGCAGGCTTCGTCACAGGTCAGATACTCGGAGTAGACGGCGGATTTTATTGATTAACTTAATACATTTGAGCTGTACCTTTTGATAAAATGGGGTCGCAGGGGCGTAGCCCCCGACAGGGTCTAGGGGCGGTAGCCCCAGTAATATAGCCCCTTTCCCGGGGAAAGGGGTTTGGGGATAGGGATTGAGAACAAGCACTTTTTTTGAAAAAACATACTTTTTCTACAGTCTGAAGCTGTACCTTTTCGGTACAGCCTTTTCTTTTTCCCTGACAAACAGTAATATTATGTCCCGCACCCTCATATATTGTGTTAAAACCCGTACAAGAGGGAAACAGCTAAAGGAGGATTATATGGACTTTTCCGTAAAGAAAGAGCCTGTATTTGTCACAGAAGTGATATATGACGGACAGGCGGAGCAGGGTGTCGAGTTTGATTATGTCCTGCCGGATTATTACCCCGACATTTTCAGAATATTAAGATGCACCCTTCGTCCCGGAATAGTATCCTGCAACATTTCGGGCGACAAGCTGATACTCGACGGTGTGATATGCATCACCGCACTCTATCTGAGCGAGGGCGGTGGAATGGAGTGCGTAGAGCATCGCTACAGCTATTCAAAAACGGTCGATCTGCCGAAATCAGCCGACAACGGCACAGTAACTGTCGAGCCTAAGGTGGATTACACTACCTGCCGTGCGGTTTCGGGCAGACGCATTGATGTCAGGGGAGCGGTCAGCTTCAGGATAAAGGTCGAGAACATAACACCGTTTGAGATAATAACGGATATTGAAGGCTGTAACATACAGACAAGAAAAAATAAAGTAAGCTGTACAAGAAAACTCACCGCAGGAAAGCAGTTCGTTGTCCGTGAAGATATAGGCGTATCCGGCATTGACGGCACAGTGAAAGCCGTTGTAAGTTGTGATGCCACAGCGGTCGTGAATGACTGCAAGATAATCGCAGACAAGGTCGTGCTTAAGGGCGAGGCAAAGCTGAAAGCACTCTATCTTGTCGGAAACGATAACGGCACATATCTTCAGACAATGGAAGCCGAGATTCCGCTCAGCCAGATAGTCGATATGCAGGGCATTGACGAAAGGCACACCTGCTACGCCCTGTTCAGAGTTCTGTCGTGCGCTCTTACGGTAAAGTCCGCCGATGACGATGCATCGGGAGTATTCGGCTGTGAGCTGACGATCGGCTCTCAGATCACCGCAACGCTTGAAGAAAGCATTTATCCCGTCACCGATATGTATTCCACGTCCTACGAATCAAGCTACACCACTTCTGCGTTAAAAACCGAATCCGACCACAGATTTATCAGCAGAACGCTAAATATAAAACAGCTTATCGAGTGCGAAAACGGCATTCCCGACAGCGTGACGGACGCAGAATGCTTCGTATCGGAAATAATCTGCAGACCGTGCGAAAACGGCGAGCTTAAAGTGAGCGGTAAACTGCTGTGCTTTATCAGTGCCGTAAAGGACAGCGAGCCTGTATTCATTGAAAAAAATCTGCCGTTTGATATTACCGAACAGATTGGTATGGTTACCGACGGTTGCGTAATACAGCCTGTCGTGAACATATCGTCCGTAAGCTACAGCATTACCGATGACGGTATCGAAATAAGATGCTCGCTTCTTATGCAGGGATGTATGTATGTTTGCGGCACAAGTCAGATAATAAAGCAGATAGAGCTTAACGAAAACGCAGAAAAGCAAAAGTGCGATGATTATTCGCTGAAGCTGTATTTTGCCGATGAAAACGAGGATGTATGGAACATAGCAAAACGCTATAACACTTCTGCGGCGGCGATAGAAGCCGAAAACGAGGTCACCGACGGCAAAGTGTCAGGCCTGCTTCTGATTCCGATAATATAACAATACTCAAGATACGGCATTTTGCTGACAGATAAGGAGAATTTATGCCAAAATCAATTTATAAGGATATTTCCGAGCGAACAGGCGGAAATATCTATATAGGAGTTGTCGGTCCCGTCCGTTCGGGGAAATCGACCTTTATCAGCAGGTTTATGAACGTGCTGGTCGTACCGTCAATCGAAGACGAATTCCGCAGGGAAAGGGCAGTGGATGAGCTTCCTCAGTCTGCGGCAGGAAAAACGATAATGACCACAGAGCCGAAATTCGTGCCTGAGGAAGCGGTAAATATCACCGTTGACGAAAGCGTGGAAATGAATGTAAGACTTATCGACTGCGTAGGCTACATAGTTCCCGGCGCAAAGGGCTATATAGAAAACGAAGCGCCGAGAATGGTCAAAACGCCGTGGTTTGACGAGGAAGTGCCGTTCAATATGGCGGCGGAGGTCGGTACTCATAAGGTAATCACAGAACACAGCACCATAGGACTTGTGGTCACCACAGACGGCAGTATCACCGATATTCCGAGAGAGGAATACGAGGCGGCGGAGGAGCGTGTGATAAACGAGCTGAAAAGCATAAAAAAGCCGTTTACCGTAGTGCTTAACTGCAGCGACCCCTCATCGGAAGAATCAAAAGAGCTTGCTTGCAGGCTTTCAGAAAAGTACGGTTGTACCGTAACACCGCTGAACTGTCTTTACATCACCGAAGAAAATATAAAGGAACTGCTGTCCGATGTGCTTATGGGCTTTCCCGTAAGAGAGATAGGCATAAAACTGCCGAAGTGGTTAGCGTCCCTCGATAATGACCATTACCTGAAAAAGCAGGTATTCGAAGCTGTAAGGACATCTGCGGAAAATATCTCCTGTATGGGTGATTTAGACAGCTTCACGGGTAAAATAGGGCAGTGCGAAAGCGTCAGCCGTTGCAGTAAGGATAAAACGGAGCTTGGCTCGGGAACAGCCTATGTCACAGTGGAACTGGGGCAGGAGCTTTTCTATAAGGTGCTTGGCGAAACCACAGGCATCGAGCTTAGCGACGAGGGCGACCTTATGCCTTGCATGATTGAGCTTGCAAGGATAAAGAAAGAGTACGAAAAAGTCAGCACCGCACTTGAGCAGGTCAGAGCCACAGGATACGGGATAGTAATGCCGTCTGCCGAGGAGCTTACCCTTGAAGAACCCGAAATTGTAAAGCAGGGCGGAAAATTCGGCGTAAGGCTCAAAGCGTCAGCCCCGTCAATTCATATGACCCTTGCAAATATCAACACTGAGGTAAACCCGATAGTCGGCAGTGAAAAGCAATCGGAGGATCTTGTAAGGTATCTTCTCAGAGAATTTGAGGAAAATCCCACAAAGATATGGGAAAGCAATATTTTCGGAAAATCACTCCACGAGCTTGTAAACGAGGGCCTGCACAATAAACTGAGCCGTATGCCCGATGACGCAAGAGCAAAACTGCAGGAGGCGATACAGAGGATTATCAATGACGGCTGTAACGGGCTTATCTGTCTTATATTATAAAAGTCCGCCATATAAAAAGACCGCACCTCATCACAGGTGCGGTCTTACTCTGTCGATAAACCGATTATTATTAAAGCCCACGCAGTGAAATATTTCACCAACCTTGCCTCGCACTAAACTTGCCTCCCTTGTCAAAGGTGAGGTGCTGTCGCCCGATAAAATTCGGGCGACGACCGGAGGGATTGCCACACCTACAGCACTCTTTCCGTTTCTCTGACACCTCCGTTAACAATCCCTCAGTCACAGTGACGGAAAACGTGATTCTTCGCCAACATATCTTTTACTTTAATATAAAGCAATATTGAAAAACAACGTGCTTCACTGTGCCAGCTCCCTTTACACAAGGGAGCTAAAGGTGATACTGCTTTACCAACCTTTCCAAAACCGCACTATTCCTCGCCTCGCACCACCACACTTGCCTCCCTTGTCAAAGGGAGGTGGATTGGCGGCAAGGCACAAACCTTAACATTATTGCATTTACTTGCGATATGCTCACCATTTTTATATTGCAAACTTTTCTGCCGTCAAGACGGAAGGATTGCCACACCTACCGCACCCTTTCCGTTTCTCTGACACCTCCGTTAACAATCCCTCAGTCACAGTGACGGAAAACGTGATTCTTCGCCAACATATCTTTTACTTTAATATAAAGCAATATTGAAAAACAACGTGCTTCACTGTGCCAGCTCCCTTTACACAAGGGAGCTAAAGGTGATACTGCTTTACCAACCTTTCCAAAACCACACTATCCCTCGAAAATCGCCATCAACCTTGCCTTGCTTGCCACTCCCGAAACATCATTGCAATTATAAAAAACAATTCAAAAGAAATCCAATGTAAAGAGGCAAAGCCATCAGAGTGTCCTAAGGGGGATAGGGATAATAAATCAGAAGTTAATTACAAAAACAGCCTTTCCCTACAAACCAAAAGACCGCACCTCATCACAGGTGCGGTCTTACTTATTCTAAACCTTACTGCATCGCAGGATTACCGCCAAGCAGACTGAACATATCAATCCCCGCAAGGCTGAGCAAAAAACTGACAGCAATGAACAGCACAACAGCAACAACAGCCGCTATCCATACCGTTCGTTTCTGCTTTTTCGTCCAGGTGTGTTGAGGACGGGCTTCATCGCTCACACTGAACGAAATTGTTTCATCGCTTTTTACTGTGTGCTGTGCAATCATATCGTCATTTTCGTGGTTTTCGCCGTCTTCTGCGTTTGCCAATACTTTTTCTTCGCTCATATCCGTCCTTATTTTACTATATATTCCTTAGCCTTTTCAAGAATAAGCTGCTCCCTTTTAAGCACAAAGCTCATCTGATATTCCTTACACTGCTCGGAAAGAGCCTTAAGCCTGCTTACAGCCTCGTCATAAGGCATCCATTCTATTTTATATCCAAGCCTTTCCTGCGAATGTTCAAGCATCGCAGTATCGCACTTGTCCGATACTTTCTTTGCCACATAGCAATGTGAAACCATGCAGAATTTTCTCTTGAACTTATGCTCCTCTATCCATCCGAGATAGCCTAAAAGCTCGGCAGGGTAGCCGGTTTCTTCCGTTACTTCCCTTAAAAATGCCTTGTCGGGAGTTTCTGTTATCTCTATACTTCCGCCGGGCAGCTTGTAATATTTGGAGTCTTCTATCTTCATCATGGCAATGTTGCCCTCGCCGTCTGTCATGACGCCTCTTGTGTTATAACGTGCGTCGTCATCGATGTACTGAGGCTCACCGCCAAAGAAATCGCTTTCGGTTATCTTTGCAATAAGCATTAATATGTCGTCCCTTTCATAGTGCGGAGCTTTCCGCTGTTTTTTTCATACATATAATATCACAAACGCACCTGCATTGCAATATAAAAAGGTAATTCACTTTTGTAGAAAACACCTATATATATGCCTTAATTATTGGTGATTATGCACAGTGGAACTTGACGTGCATTAGTGATATAATAACTTTATCCGACTAAAAAAATATGAGGAAAGATAAAAATGGAAAATACTGCAACCGTCAGCGGCACAGAAGTTAAAAAATACAGACGTGCAGGCTTTATGGACGAGGTAAGAGGCTTCTGCATACTCTGTATGGTAGTATACCACGTCTGCTTCGACCTTAACTACACCTATAATATTCACATCCCGATAATGTTCGACGGCTGGTTTGACATTGTCCGTGACATTTTTGCCGGAGCGTTCATGTTCATATCCGGTATGAGCAGCCGTTATTCGCATAATAACGCAAAGCGTGGTATCCAGTGCTTTTTTATTGGTATGATAATAACCTTCATTTTCGCATTCTTCGCACCCACCGCCCCCATACTTTTCGGAATACTGCACTTTATGGGCGTATCTATGATGATATATGCGATAGGGGATAAGTATTTCCTTAAGATTCCCGCACCGGTCGGAATAGCCGTGTGCGCCGTGCTTTTCCTATTAACAAGAGGAATTATGTACGGCTATCTCGGACCTGCGCAAGGTGTCGGAATAAAGCTGCCCGAATTTATCTACAATGCAGGACTTCTTTTTCCGCTCGGCTTCAGATCACCGAGTTTTCAGTCAATGGATTATTTTCCGCTCCTGCCTTGGTTTTTCGTCTTTCTGGCAGGCGCTTACACCGGAAAATACGCTATCGAGGATAAAATGCCGGCATTCTTCTATAAAACACATTGCAAACCGCTTGCGCTTGCAGGCAGATATACCCTGTGGATATACGTTCTGCACCAGCCTGTAGCAATGGTCTTTTTTCTGCTGATTTTCGGAAGAATATAAAATTTCAAAAAAGTCTTGACAAACCGTTTTCGGTTTGCTATAATAATATAGCTTGACAAGTATACAACTTTGTCAACATCCCTTGCTCGTACAAGAGTACGGGCTTAATATCCACAAGGAGGTGCTTTATAATGGCAAAGCTCAGCGAAAAGTATGAGGCAGTTGTTGTATTTTCACTCAAGAACGGTGAGGATGCAGTAAAGGCTCTCGTTGCTAAGTTCTCTGATCTGATCAAGGAACACGGCACATTAGTTGACGTTGATGAATGGGGCGCTCGTAAGCTCGCTTACGAGATAAACTACGAAACCGACGGTTATTATGTAGTTTACAGCTTCGACAGCAAGCCTGATTTCCCTATGGAATTCGAGCGTATCATCAACATCACTGACGGCGTTATCCGTTCGCTCGTAACGGTACGCAAGTAATCAAGGTTTGAAAACAGACAGGAGGAACGATAACGTATGTACAACAAGGTAATTATGATGGGCAGGATTGTAAACGACCTTGAGCTGAGATCGACACCTGCGGGTGCTTCCGTGCTTTCTTTCAGAATTGCGGTAGATCGCAGATTTCAGACAAAGGGAGAAGACAGAAAATCCGATTTCTTCAATGTTGTCGCATGGCGTAACGAGGCAGAATTCATTTCAAGATATTTTGCAAAAGGACGCATGATACTTATCGAGGGTGAGCTTCAGAACAGATCTTACCAGGATAAGAACGGCAATACAGCTTACATTACCGAGATTATCGTTGATCGTTCCACGTTCACAGGCGAAAAGGCAAACAACACACAGGGTACATCCTCTGCTTATCAGAGCTACCCCGGTAATGCCGCTAAAAACGCTGCTCCCGAACATCCTGCACAGACTTCAAACACAGCGCCCACAGTGTCGCAGGGTAACAATTCAGATTTCACCGTAGAATCCGGTGACGATGACGATTACCCGTTCTGATCAAAATAAGGAGGATAAAACAATGTCTGAAAGAGAAAAGAACGAAAAGTCAACAGTTCGTCCTATGAAGCGTACAAGAAAAAAAGTTTGCGCATTCTGTGCCGACAGAGCTGAATTCATTGACTATAAGGATGTAGCTAAGCTCAGAAAGTGCATGACAGAGCGTTACAAGATTCTGCCCCGCAGAGTAACAGGCTGCTGCGCATACCATCAGAGAGAGCTTACAACAGCTATCAAGAAGGCAAGACAGGTAGCTCTTATTCCTTACGTTTCTGACTAAGTTATAAACAGCTTTATAAAAAATCGATGCTTAAACCGCATCGATTTTTTATTTTTATCTATTGATTATTTCCTTAAAATGCTGTATAATAATACAGTATGATTGTGAGGTGTGTGTTTTGGCACAGAAAAAAGGAAAAAATAAATTCGGAATAACACCGTCTATGATATTTCTGAATCTTTTACTGGTTCTTATCATCTGCACAGTGTGTTTCTTTACCTATAATATTATAAACGGCGAGGATAATACTTCATCCGAACCGCCGTTCACAGCGGTGACATCCGCACCGCCCGAAACTTCCGCTCCGGCTACTACAGCAGGCAGCACGGAAAAGCCCGACAGCAACTCATCCGTTGCCACATCGGATAATGAGCCGACACTTGACTTTGATAAGGACTATTTCTCCTCATCGCTGTTCATAGGCGACAGTATCTCAACAGGCCTTAGCCTTTACGGCTTCCTCGATCAGCAAAACGTATTCGCTCAGCAGGGTCTTGCACCCTCTACTGCGCTTGACGCTGACATTGACGGAGTGACGCTTTCAGATAAGATTGCTTCATTCAAGCCTAAAAAGATATTCGTAATGCTCGGCACAAACAGCGTCGGCTACGCCGATAATGAAACGCTTGCAGGCAATATGAAGGAGCTTGTGGAAAAGATTTCGGCTCTTACAAAGGCTAAGATTTACGTTGTATCCATTCCGCCCGTAACACAGGAAGCGGAGAAGTCGGACGAGAACGCACTTACCCTTAAGGACATCACCGATTATAATACAAAACTCAAATCTGCAATTTCAGACACTTCGGCAACATTCATCGACCTTAACAGCATCCTTTCAAACAAGGACGGATATTTCAATGCCGATTATGCCGAAATGGACGGAATTCACTTTATGGGAAAAACCTACGAGGTAATGCTCAGCTACCTCCAGAAGCATTCTTCGTAAATATCAAAGGGACAATATATTAGAATGAAGCATATAGCTGATTGTAAAACAATAGCAATATCGTTAATCTGTATATTATCAATAGTTCTTTGCAGCTGTTCGGACGTAACGGTGTCGCAGGATAGTTCGTTGTCAAAAAATGATACAACAACCCCTGCAAAAACATCGTTAACCGACACCAAATCATCAACTGTAGCGACAACCGTTAAAATCGTAACTACATCGGCTACTACAGCCGGTACAAAAACCCAAACGACAACGGTTACACCGT
>OGOX01002147.1_pt1 | contig 11690 bp, 10 predicted proteins | sample 1552761 | NCBI WGS metagenome assembly OGOX01 (sample SAMEA2580212, study PRJEB22360) | human gut metagenome | biome: human gut; feature: human-associated habitat; material: faeces | place: Denmark | collected 2008/2010
AGTTGTTATCGCACCATAGCCTTTAGTAAACTGCTTATCAGCCACTTCATGATACGGACTGCTCTCAAGTCCCGGATAATTAACTGTAATTCCTTCAAATGTGTCTAAGTATCTGGCAAGTTCATACGCATTAGAACAGTGCCTCTCCATTCTAAGCCCTAATGTCTCAAGTCCCAGGTTATTAAGAAAAGCATTCTGTGGTGAAAGACAACCACCAGTATTTCTGAATAATCCGTTACGAAGTTTAATTATATATGCCATTGGACCGAATTTCAAATATGGTTTAAGTCCCGGATACTTTTCTTTATCAAACTTGAACTTTCCATTAAAAGTAAGTATTCCGCTTATCGCATCACTGCTTCCATTAATGTACTTTGATGATGAATTAACTACCACATCTGCGCCAAGAGTTATAGGCTGTATAAGATATGGCGTTGATACCGTATTATCAACTATAAGCGGCATACCATGCCTGTGTGCAACATTAGCAAACTTCTCAATATCAAGTATCGTAAGAGCCGGATTAGCAATCGTTTCACCGAATATAAGCTTTGTGTTCGGTCTTATGGCTGCTTCAATCTCTTCCTCACTTGCATCAGGATCTATAAATGTACATTCTATTCCGAGCTTCTTCATAGTAACTCCGAACAGGTTGAATGTACCTCCGTATATTGCAGAAGAACTTATCATATGGTCTCCTGCCTCACATATGTTAAATGTTGCATAGAAGTTAGCTGCCTGTCCTGACGAAAGAAGCATTGCAGCACATCCGCCTTCAAGATCACATATCTTCTGAGCCACATAATCATTAGTAGGATTCTGCAGCCTTGAATAGAAATATCCGCTCTTTTCAAGGTCAAACAGCGCTCCCATCTCATCACTCGACTCATATTTGAAGGTTGTGCTCTGAATAATCGGAAGCACTCTCGGCTCCCCGTTCTTAGGCTGCCAGCCGCTCTGGACACATTTAGTTTCAATATTGTAATTACTCATTCTTCTCTCCCTCTTCGTCATGGGGCTCATACGTCACACGTACTTTTTTTACCCTTTTATTATCTACCTCAAGCACACTGAATCTGTATCCGCTGTACCATACTTCAAACTGTTCATTGTCTTCAGGAAGGTGTTCCATTCTCGATATAATAAATCCGCTCAGTGTATCGGAATCCTCATCTGCAAAACTTATATTAAGCATGTCCTCTATATCATCAAGCTGTGTATATCCGTCCATTATGTATGAACCGTCACTGTCACGGACAATATACTGTTCCTCAACATCATATTCATCCATGATATTGCCTACAATCTCCTCAAGGATATCCTCCATAGTCACTATTCCTGTTGTCTGCCCATACTCATCAACAACAACAGCCATATGCACCTTCTCAGACTGCATAGACTTAAACAGTGCATTAATATTACGTGTCTCCGGAATAAAATGTGGATCAAAAAGCATCTCGTCCTTAAGTTCGTATATCGTATGATTCCGCTTATACGAATCAGCATATATCTTAAGGAGATCTCTCAGATGCATAACACCTATAATATGGTCTATATCGCCTTCATACACCGGAAATCTCGAATAATTCTCCCCCAGGACGAATTCAAAACAGTCTTTTATTGTAGTGTCGGCATCAATTGCCACTATATTTTTTCTGTGTGTCATAATATCGTGAGCTTCCTTGTCACCGAACTCAATAATGTTCGTTATCATCTCAGCCTCACTGTCAAGCAGCTCTCCCTGTTGATGTCCCTCCTGCACGATATTCTTAATCTCATCGGTCACATTATCATCTTTCTTACGAAAAATCTTATCTAAGAACGACTGACCCGGCTCTTTGGCACCCAAAACACTTCCTCCATTCGTACTATTAAAAAATAAAATCAAATTAATTGTATCATTCTTCTTCAGGCATTTCAAGGCTTACCTGCAAAGCTTTATTGACTTGTGTTATTATCTCATTGTCAAGATGGCACACTTTGTCCTTAAGCCTTTTTTTATCTATTGTTCTCAGCTGTTCAAGCAGTATAACGGAATCTTTCACTATGTCGTATTTCATTGAATCAATCTCGACATGAGTAGGAAGCTTTGCCTTGTTCTGCCTGCTTGTAATCGCTGCACATATCACTGTAGGGCTGTGTCTGTTGCCGGTATCATTCTGTATTATCAGAACCGGTCTGATTCCCCCCTGTTCAGATCCGACCACCGGTCTTAAATCTGCATAAAATATATCTCCTCTTTTAACAACCACATCAAATCACACTCCATATATAAGCTTGTATGTACCTATTATTCCCCGCTTAACAGTGTGTATACAGTGATTTCAGATTAAAATCCGGTTATTAAATGTCCCACTTGCGATAAAAATAATCCACGCTGCCTATATATCTGCCGTCTCTATAGTAATTACGTGGGATTCTCTTGCCGAGATCACACACGAACTCATAGTTAAATGTGCCGGCAAGTGCCGCAATCTCCTCAACAGATATATACTCATTTCCATCGCGTCCTATAAGTGTTACTTCATCAAGTCTTCCGACATCAGGTATATCAGTAACATCGACCATAAACTGATCCATACATACCCGCCCTGTTATAGGTGCTTTCCTGCCTCTTATAAGTACATATCCCTTATTAGACAGGCTTCTTGGATATCCGTCACCATATCCTGTTTCTATAGTTGCAAGCCTCGTAACACGTTTTGCTTCGAATGTTCCATTATAACTTACACGTTCGCCCGGCTGTATTGTCTTTACCATTGTAACTGAACTTTTGAGTTCAATCGCAGGCTTCAGTTCAACCACATCATGGCTGACCTCTTCAGACGGATACATTCCATACATTGCAATTCCAAGACGCACCATATCCATATTAACATCAGGCATATCAATAATACCCGCACTGTTAGAACAGTGTCTGTATTTAAAATGCATGCCTTCATTCTCAAGCTTTTCAACAAAAGTTTTAAAAAGTTCAAACTGCCTGTATGCTGCTGTCTTATCCTTTTCGTCTGCGGTTGCAAAATGAGTAAAGATTCCTTCAACATCAAGGCCATCATACTTTGCAAGCGCAAGAACTGTTTTAATGCCATCATCATCAGGTCTGAGCCCGATTCTGTGCATTCCCGTGTCAACCTTAACATGGCACCTGATATTTCCCCCGGCAGTGACAGCTGCTGCAGACATCTTCTTTGCCATCTCTGTATCAAATACAGGTATTGACAAATCATATCTTATCACCTGGTCATAATGCATCTCGTCTACATATCCAAGCACAAGAATCATCTTCTCAATTCCATTCTGTCTCAGATTAATTCCCTCTTCAACAGTAGCCACTGCATATGCGTCAACAATGTCATTTACAGCTTTTGCAACTGCCACATCACCATGCCCGTAAGCATCTGCTTTTACAACAGCCATAGCCTTTGTCCCCGGCTTTGTGAGTGCCATAAGAGCCCTGACATTGTATTCTATGTTGTCAAGATTTATATCTGCATATACCCTTGTATACTTTTTCACTTTACTCTCCATTCCGCAGACACAGCTTATTTGTGGTTCTGTGCTGCTGCCATAAGATTAGTTATTCCGTCTATGATATCACCGGCCTTCATACCGTGTTCGCCGCGTCTGGATGCTGCATAATCACCACCAAGCCCGTGAAGGAACACTCCCATGCACGCTGCTTCATATGCATTAAGCCCGCTCACGCTCATGCCGGCAATAACACCTGTAAGGACATCTCCCGAGCCTCCTGTTGCCATTCCGCTGTTACCTGATGTATTTATATATACTGTCTTCTTAGAATCAGCCACTATTGTCCTTGCATCCTTCAGCACACATATAACCTTATATCTCGATGCAAACGAAACTGCCGTCTGTATCAGCCTGCCCTGAATTGATGCAACTGATGTACCTGCCAGTCTTGCCATCTCTCCAATATGTGGTGTAAGTATAAAATCGGCTTCCTCCGTGTTACGACATGCCAGCAGATTCTTAAGCTCTTTGTCTTCAGCTATTATATTAAGTGCATCTGCATCCACAATAGTAGTTACACTGCTGTTCATGAGTATGTATCTTGTCATGCACACTGCTATCTGTGTCTTTGCAAGCCCCGGGCCTATAATAACACATGTTGCCCACTCAAGTTCTTTTTTAAGCCTGCTTTCAAGATCCTCCTGTGTCTCAACATCGCGATATGTCTCAACAATCGCCTCAGGTATATTCTTCTGGACAGCAACACGCTGATTCTCATGCGTAAACACTTTCACAAGTCCTGCACCATTGCGATATGCCGAGAGTGCCGCAAGGCTTGCTGCTCCTCCCATTGAAAACGAGCCTGCAATGACAAGAACCCTTCCATATGTTCCTTTGTTGGAATACGCTTTGCGCTTAGGAATACGTTCCAGATCGTCAACTGAATATGTAAATGCCTTATTACGCACAGCATTAAGTGCTGCGCCGGCAAATCCTATGTCTTCCACCTTCACTTTGCCTGAATATTCTGCTCCCGGGTATAGGACACTGCCTATCTTGACGCACCCGAATGTAACTGTTTTGTTTGCTTTTACTGCAGTTCCCATGATTCTGCCATCAGACGCATTTATTCCTGAAGGAATATCAACCGAAAGGACCCATGCATCAGATGCATTTATCTGTGTTACTACCTGCTCATATCTGCCCTCAATGTTCCTGCTTATTCCAATGCCAAACAGTCCATCTATGATAATATTATATTCCGTCAGCCTGACCTTGTTGAAAATCTTAACGCCCGATGCCTTTGCGATTCCAAGCTGGGCGTTGAACTCATCAGAGCCGGTCTTTCTCATCACAAATATATCCGCAGCATAGCCTCTCTCATGAAGTATTCTTGCAGCTGCAACAGCATCTGCGCCGTTATTGCCGCTTCCGCATACAGCTATTATCCTTGCTTTTTTCATTGCTTTATCTGCACTTGCATATGTCTTACGAAGATATTTCTCAACTGCTGATGCCACTGACAGTGCGGCACGTTCCATAAGGACCATCGATGGAATGCCTATCTTGCTGATTGTAACATCATCAACTTTTCTTGCCTGTCTCTCATTAAGTAAATACTGCATAGTTAACCTCCATTCAGTCACATTTTCAGTCACATTTCTCAGCCACGGCTACTGCCGCGACAAGCTCTTTAAGGTTGGAAATACTTACATGTATATGCGTAACACCAATAGAATCAGCCAGTCTTCCTGCTTCACCGTACAGAACCACATATGGCTTGCCCATGTCATCACGGAGTACCTCTATGTCTCTTGGGCCAAAGCCTGAGAATCCGGTGCCAAGTGCTTTTGCCACCGACTCCTTAACACAAAAATTGCCGGCATAGAAACTCGCACTGCCATCAGACTGGATAATCTCTTTATCTGTAAAACAGCGACCCAGAAAGGACTCCTTTTCACATGCCTTTCTGACCCGCTCCATCTCCAAAATATCATTGCCGATTCCGACTATCATTCCTGCTGCTCATTTCTCTCATCAAGCAGACCCATAAGCCCCTGTCCGAGTATATCATGAAGATGACCGTACATTTCTTCGTTACCTAGCTCTTTATCCTGTTTAATCACAAGATTCTTCTTCAGCTTAACTCTTGTATCATTAATCCACTTATCAAGCAGTGCGATATCTGCCCTGTTTGAATTCATCCTGCCATAGCAGTAACGTATAGTTGCAGTAAGAAGATCAAGATTAGCTGCTGCAAGCTTGTGTGGAACATCAAGTGATTCATCCTCAAGCTGGGCAATCTTGCCCTTTGCCTCCTGAATAAGTCTCTGGCTCTCGTTCATCTTCTTAAGGTGTTTCGGATCACTACTGTCCATCTCCATATCATCAACAACGCCCTGAATCAGTCTGCTTTTAATCTTCTTAACTTCCTTAAGGTCATTATTAACCTGTCCCTGCTTCTTAAGCAGATTATTAACTCTTTCTTCAAGTACCCTTATAGTCTCCGGCTTATCACTCTCATCCGGGAAAAGGCTGTAATAATTCTTGTCCAGAGTCAGTATCGGAATCTGTTTAAAGGCTGCATTGCTCTTTATGAAATCGCTTGTTATCTCAGCCATCAAACATTCCCCCTTTCTTACTGATTAGCATGATTGGCCATATTATATGAAAGTCTCATAAGGCTCTCTGACAGATGTACATTCTCAACGACAATATTGTCCGGGACATTAATATCAGTATGTGCAAAATTCCATATTGCCTTAATCCCCGCTTCAACCGCCACTCAGGCGACTTCCCGCGCCGCATCTTTCGGAACGGTTATTGCAAGTATCTCTATATTCTCGTCTTTTATAAACTGTGGCAGCCTGTCAGACATCATTATCTGATGTTCTCCTATCTTCCTGCCGTCCAGCTCCTTATTATTATCAAACACTCCCCTTATGATAAATCCCCTCTTGGCAAAGTCTTCAGAATTAACTATTGCCTGTCCGAGATTACCGGCACCTACTATAACCATGCTGTGTGTCTTATCTATTCCGAGAATCTTGCCTATCTCCTCGTACAGATATTCAACATTATATCCATAGCCCTGCTGCCCGAATCCGCCAAAATTATTAAGATCCTGACGTATCTGTGACGCAGTAACTTTCATACGATTACTGAGTTCGTTGGATGATATTCTCTGTATGCCGCTTTCCTTTATCTCTCCAAGATATCTGTAGTATCTTGGGAGTCTGCGTATAACCGCAGATGATATTTTTTTATCGCTGCTCATATAGCACCCCTTTTCATCATAAGGACTTTAAGCCGTTATTATTATAACGCCTCGTTAAAATCATGTCAAAATAATTATCCGATAACACGCTTGGCAATATCAACCGATTCCTTGGCATCCTTTGCATAAAAATCCGCATGTATCTGTTCTGCATATTCAGGAGTAAGTACAGCACCCCCGACCATTATCTTACAGTCAAGGTTATTTTCGTGGATAAGCTTTATTGTCTCTTCCATTGAGACAAGAGTTGTTGTCATAAGTGCTGACAGACCTACAAGCTTTGCACCGCTCTCACGCACCGCATCTACAACAGCCTGATACTCTACGTCTTTACCAAGATCTATCACATCATATCCGTAATTCTCAAGGAGTACCTTTACAATATTCTTGCCAATATCATGAATATCTCCCTTAACAGTTGCTATAACTATCTTTCCCTTGCTAACAGGCTTGGAATCCTTACCTGCCATCTGCTTTTTAATTACTTCAAATGCAGCCTGGGCAACGCCTGCTGACTGTATAAGCTGTGGAAGGAATATCTTACCTTTTTCAAAATCAGCTCCGATTCTGTCAAGTGCCGGAATAAGAATATCATTCACAATCTCCATTGAATCCATTGTCTTAAGCAGTTCTTCAGTACACTGTGCTCCCTCAGTCTTAAGTCCGTTAAGCACTGCATGCATAAGCGTATCCCCGCCGCCAAGCGGTGCATTGCCGTCCGCCTTTGCAGCCGCTCCTGACGCATTGTCATCTATTACTATCTTTTTAACCTTAGGCATATTGGCATATGCCTTAATATATTCAACTGAATTGACATCATAATTGGCAAGAAGCTTGTATGCCCTTACCGTACCTGTCATTGCTTCGTTATTAGGGTTGATTATAGGCAGGTCAAGTCCGTTATTAAGAGCCATTGCAAGGAAAATGTGATTAACGAGCTCTCTGTTAGGAAGTCCGAATGATATATTGGATACTCCGAGGACTGTCTTAAGTCCCAGCTCGGTCTTGACACGGTGGAGCGCATTAATCGTCTCCATTACATTCTCCTGCTCCGCGGACGCCGTCAGTGTAAGACAGTCAATAAATACATCTTCCTTCGGGATGCCTATTGCCTGCGCCCTGTCAAGTATCTTCTGTGCGATACGGAATCTGTCCTCTGCCTTCTTCGGTATTCCTCCCTCGTCAAGAGTAAGCCCGACAACAGCAGCACCATACTTCTTAACAAGCGGAAGTACGGTTGCAAGAGACTTTTCCTCACCATTAACAGAATTAACTATCGGCTTTCCGTTATATACACGGAGTGCAGCTTCAAGCACCTCAGGTATTGTTGAGTCAATCTGGAGCGGCACATCCACAATTCCCTGAAGTGCCTTAACCACCCTAACCATCATCTCTTTTTCATCAATTCCCGGAAGTCCGACATTGACATCAAGGATATCAGCTCCGCCCTTAACCTGCTCAAGTGCCTGATTAAGTATGTAATCTATATCATTATTAAGGAGTGCCTCCTTAAAAAGCTTCTTGCCTGTCGGGTTAATTCTCTCACCGATTATTCTCGGCTGCGATATTGCGACCGCCTGTGTAGGTGAGCACACTGCTGCACCTGTCTTTTTGCTGTGTGTTGCCGGATTACCCTCTGTCTTAAGCATATTCTTAAGTTCCCTGATAAAGTCAGGTGTTGTACCACAGCATCCGCCAAATACCTTTATCCCATACGGAAGCAGAATCTTCATTGATTCAGCAAAATCGGCAGCTGACAGATTGTATTTGTTAGTCTTAGGGTCAGGAAGCCCTGCATTAGGCTTGAGGACAATCGGCAGGTTGGTCCAGTCCGCAAGTTCTTTTACAACCGGTTCAAGTTCTTTCGGTCCGAGGGAACAGTTGACACCTATTGCATCCACGCCAAGCCCTTCAAGGGTTAATGCCATTGACTGTACGGATACACCTGTAAATGTTCTGTGGTTCATCTCAAATGTCATTGTAACCATGACAGGAAGGTCGGAATTTTCCTTTGCCGCAAGTACTCCTGCCTTAACCTCAAGCAGGTCCGTCATTGTTTCGAACACAATTAGATCTGCATCACTTCCTGCTTTTATAAGCTGTGCATACATATCATAAGCTTCTTCAAAGCTCATGGTTCCTGTAGGTTCCATAAGCTGTCCGATAGGTCCTATATCAAGAGCTACAAGCGCTTTGCTTCCGTCTTCTGCCGGATTGGCATCACTTGCACGTCTCGCATTGGCAATCGCCGCTTTGACTATCTCCTCAAGTGAATATCCGCAGCCCTCAAGCTTGTATGGATTGGCTCCGAATGTATTGGCATATACTATCTGTGAACCGGCCTTTATGTACTGTGAATGAATATTCTCAAGCAGCTCCGGCTGCGTAATGCTCAGGACCTCCGGTGTTTCTCCCATCTTCATCCCTGCTGCCTGAAGCATTGTTCCCATTGCCCCGTCAAGAATAACATATTCATTTTTAAGTAAATCCCTGAAACTATTGTTCATTATTCTGTCCTCTTTTATCTGTTATCTTTCCTGTTATCTTCCACACCCAATATCAGTTCCGCTGTAAGGGCATTTCCCTTTCATATTACATGTCTGACATCCGCGCTGTGACTTCGGAAGCGGTTTATCCGACACTCCTATTATACAAGTAACCGACTTTCTCGGTGTGAGCAGACAGCTTTTAGTTGCATATACGCCAACCCTCTTTCCGGCATCAAGTATCCTTAAAAAATCCGGCTGTAATGTAAGCGGAAGGTCTCCATATCCTATTCCGAATCTCCATGTCTGATAAGTCCCTTCAAACTTATCGGCAATTATCTGTTCCGCCTTACTGCATACCTGTTCAACAGCTACACTTGAAAGGCTGTCGGCAACCACCATTGCAGCCATATCTTTAAGTTCAAGCTTTCTCAAAAGTCTGTCAACTTCTGCCGATATTGTTACACATAACAGCACCATACGGTCACATCCCTTGAGATGTTCTTTAATTGAATTGCCTGTAAGGATAAGATTAGTTCCTGCCGCTTCAACACCTTCTTCCCTGTGTATGCATTCAAAGCATCTGTATACATATTGTGGTCTTGCTGCTTCAAGAAGAAGCTTCTCACATTCATCAAGCAGTCTCTGTGTATTATCGTCAGGCTCTGTTTTTCCCATTCCAAGGTAACGCAGTGCCTCCTGTCTGTCCAGGGCATCCAGCTTTATTATATCATTATTCATGTCATTCATTCTTATCTTAACCTAATACCCATATAAACTTAAAAGCCAGCCTGCCCCAAAACTTCTGCAGACTGGCTTAACCATTCCATTATCTGTTAATTGATGCCAAGAATCCTCTTAACATTATCACACATCTCGTTAACTTCGCATACTGTGTCATGAAGAACCGGTGCTGTTCTGATATCCTCAATTGCCTTAGGAATATCAACGCCTGACAGTCTGTTAAGTTCGTCAACAAGTTCAAAATCACCCATTGAATCATACTTTGGATCTATTGCTGTAAGCACACTTCTTGTGAACTTGTAAGGACTTGCTGTAGATGCAATTACAGTTTTAGTAGTATCACCTGTATCCTTCTTATACTTCTCATATACAGTTGCTGCGACACCTGTGTGAGTATCAATAATATATCCTGTATCCTCATACAGTTTCTTAATCGTAGCTGCATTCTCTTCCTCTGTTGCATAATTACCATAGAAATCTGCAAGCTGCTTCTTCATCTCATCCGTAATTCCATATCTGCCCTGAGACTTGAGTTCTGACATAAGTTCCTGATTCTTAGCTGCATCATTACCTGCAATTCTATAGATAAGTCTTTCAAGGTTACTTGAGATAAGAATATCCATTGAAGGAGATGTTGTAAGGATAAAATCACGATTTCTGTCATACTCACCTGTAGCAAAGAAATCATACAGAACCTTATTGTCATTGGATGCACATATAAGCTTATTAATCGGAAGTCCCATATTCTTAGCATAAAATGCAGCAAGGATATTACCGAAGTTACCTGTAGGTACTACAACATTGATCTTCTCGCCATCCTTAATCCGGTCATTGGCAAGAAGTCTTGTATATGCATATACATAATAAACTATCTGTGGTACAAGACGTCCGATATTGATTGAATTAGCTGATGAGAACTGATATCCCGCAGCATTCATAACCTTCTCAAGTTCCTTGTCACCGAATATATTCTTAACGCCTGTCTGTGCATCATCGAAATTACCCTTAATTCCGATTACATATGTATTGTCACCCTTCTGTGTTACCATCTGCTTCTCCTGAACAGGGCTGACACCATCCTTCGGATAGAATACGATAATTTTAGTACCCTTGACATCAGCAAATCCCGCAAGTGCAGCCTTACCTGTATCACCTGATGTTGCTGTAAGAATAACTATGTCATTAGTAACATTATTCTTTCTGGCAGATGTTATAAGAAGATGTGGAAGTATTGAAAGTGCCATATCCTTAAATGCAATCGTTGCACCATGGAAAAGTTCCAGATAATATGCGCCATCAGCACTTACGAGCGGAGCTATCTCATCTGTATCGAACTTTGAGTCGTATGCCTTATTAATGCAGTCCTTAAGCTCTTCCTCTGTAAAATCAGTGAGCATAAGCTTCATTACTTCATACGCAACTCCCTTATAATCCATTGAAGCAAGCTTATCAAGACTTACGTCAAGTGCAGGTATACTATCAGGTACAAAAAGACCTCCGTCCGGTGCAAGTCCCTTAAGTATTGCCTGTGAAGCCTTAACACTTACATTAGCGTCTCTCGTACTCTTATACATTAATTCCATCTTCTTCCTCCATATACAGTGCATACTGCCATTAAGGTCAGGCAGACGCGTTTTTACATAAACAAAAATATTTTATCACAGAGAATTATCATCTGCAATAAAATGTTTAACAAATCGTACTATGTT
>OGOX01002151.1_pt1 | contig 11682 bp, 11 predicted proteins | sample 1552761 | NCBI WGS metagenome assembly OGOX01 (sample SAMEA2580212, study PRJEB22360) | human gut metagenome | biome: human gut; feature: human-associated habitat; material: faeces | place: Denmark | collected 2008/2010
GGCAATGCATTCGGCAGAGCTTCCGACCGCCACCAGTCCTGAACATCGCGCCGGTTGATGACGGAAAATGTTTTCGTTCCGCTTTCTCCATGAATCTCGATCCGGCCCGCTTCTTCCTCCTTTGAGCCGCCCCAGCAGAGCGTATGCAGCAGATAGAGCCAGGAGGCTTTCCCCGCGGCTTCCCCGACGGAAAATTCCGCGGTCTGCAGCCCCTGCGGAAAATGGGTCGAAGAAAAGCTCAGCACCGAGTTCCCCTGCCGGTTGAGGAGAAACGGAACCCCCGCTATCTCTTTCCGGTACAGCTCCGGCAGAAAAAGCGACCCGTCGTTCTCCGCTCCCTGATCGGACCAGCCGCCTTTGCCGTCCCCGGCAACCGTATCGGAATAGCCCATATTGGCCTTTTCCGTCAGAGGCAGGGGAACTCCCAGCGATTCGATTTTCAGATTGCGCAATTGAAAACTTCCGGTTGCTCCCTGCATTCCGATCGCGAGAACTGCATTCTTCAGGTCGGCCGGGGCATGGCAGACCCGGCGGAAGGTCGTCCAGCCGAAACTGCCTTCCCGGTTTATCGTCATGCCGAAGTAGGATCGTCCTTTCCCGGAATCTCCTTCGAACTGGATCTGAATTCCGGTAAAGGAACGGCGCAGATGCCGTTCGAGTTTTTCCCCCTTGATTTCCGCGGAAACGGCGAGGAGTCTGCCGGAAAGGAGTTTGGCGTCAAACGTGCGTTTGACTGAGGGAAGACCGGCCGTCTTTTCCGCCAGGGAAAACCGCAACTCACTGCCGGTAAGCTGCGCCGCACGGTTTTTTCTCCAGCCGTCGAGGGCGTTTTCACCGGAAAAATCATTCTGGTACAAGATCTCCCCCGAGGCCAGAAGATGAGCGAGCAATACCACGGATACAAGCAGTTTTTTCATAGTTGCATAGCTTTCTCAATAGGGAATTCCAGCCTCGTCCATCAACATCCCGCTGTTGCCCATATAGGTCATGCTCTGGATATCAAGACTCAGGGATTTTCCGGCGGAATTCACGTGCCCGTCCGCATAGAGCAGATTGACCCGCTTGTTGTGAATCAGATACAGTTTGGCGTCATCTCCTCCCCAGCTTGGCATATAGTAGGAAATTTTCATCGTACTGCGCCGGATGCAGTCTCCGAGGTAGAAATATTTCGAGGGAGCCGTGATTCGCTGCATGACCATGAATTTCTGTCCATCGTCCAGTGTGACGTAACAGTTTCCGGAAGCATATGTTTTCTCCCATTTTGATTCATCGCTGAAAGCGGTGGTTTTGATGCCGTAGGTGAGGTAACGGTAATTGCTCGTTCCATCATATCCATTGACCTGTGGACAGCTCTTGATTTTCAGTTTCTGGGCTTCCTGTTCCGCCGTCGTGTCCGTGGGCCATTGGTAAAGCCACCTGAGCCAGGAGGAGTCGGTTCCCCTGACGGTAATATAGTTTTCAAAGGCGTTGGCATACATGGCGAACTGCAGTCCGAGCTGCTTTTGATTGTTCGCGCAGAGAACACGGTTTGCGGAGGCTCTCGCTTTGTTCAGTGCCGGCAGCAGCATGGCCGCCAGAATTGCAATGATCGCTATTACGATGAGAAGTTCTATCAATGTAAATCTTCTTCTCCATGTATCATGAAACAGTAAAGGTGTTCTGCTGTTCCCAATAAAAGAGTTTTTTTCAATTGCCTGCCTGCGTTTCATCTGAAATCTCCTATGGTTTTCCGGAAACAATTCCGTTTTTTCATTTGTAATTAATTATAACAGAAAAAAAATGAATCACAAGAGGGAAAAACGGAGAAAAATATACCGGAAACGTCAAAAAAAATACTTTATTCTTCCTGCTTCGATTTTGCTCTTCGAAACTCGAGCGGGGAGAGACCGGAAAATTTTTTGAATTCTCCGGAGAACTTGACCGGATTCGGATAACCGACCTGGCGGGAGATCTCCTTGATGTTCAGGCTGCTGTTTCTCAGCAGGGTTGCGGCTGTTTTCATTTTCAGGTCGATGGAATATTCTTTCGGGGTCATGCCGCAGTTTTTCCGGAACAGGCGTTCCAGGGAAGAGGTGCTCATGTTCATTTTGAGCGCGACATCCCGAATCGACACTTGATTGGGGATGTTGTACTGAAGAATGTTTGTCGCCTGAATGAAGGGGTAGTCCTTCTGCTTCAGAATGGACAAGGCCAGTGCCGAGAGGAATTTCATGCCGCAGCCGACGATGGAAGCGATTTCTTCGCTGTTTTTTCTGCTGAGGAGACGGCCTATCTCCAGGAGTGTCTCCTCGATGAGCTGAGGATTGACGGGATGGATGACGGAGTATTCAGTAAGTCCGAGGGAGGCCACCAGCTGGGTCATCATCTGCCCCCGCATGCAGACGCAGAGTTTCCGGGCGAAGCCGGCGCTGCCCGGTTCAAAGCGGTTGGTTTCCCCGCGGTGAAGAATACAGACATCTCCTGTTTCTGCGAAGAACTCCTGATCCCGCTGAAACAATTTCAGGTTTCCTTCGAGGATGTATTCGAAGGCGTAGTTGTAGTAGTTGGAATGGATGGAATACTCGCCGTCGCGAATGAGGAAACTGCCGATATGATTCGGCCAGATCGGCAGATGTTCACAGGCCGGATCGTGCCATTCATATGCGACACCGCGTCTGTCCCCCTGCTGGTATTCCCAGGAGAAAGGGAGGTCGGGATGGATTTTTTTCTTTTGAGGGACCATGACATTCTCCGAAAACAACGTCAGAAAAAATACAGCGGATTTCGGAAAATGCAAATCCGGATTGAGTTGACGTTTTTGCCTGTGCCATTGTGGAATGAATTTCTTCCCGCTGGGGTCGAACTTCCCTGTCGGGATTGACTCTCCATTCACCAGTTGCCATGAAGGCCGGGAGATTTCTGCGGCAGCAGCAGGAAGATAAAAAAGCCGCCGGAAACACTACCGGCGGCGGTGATACGCTTTATTCTACAGCGCGGAGGTGTCGGTCGAACGGACCGCGTAATCTTTCTTCTCCTTCTCCGCCAGATCAGAAAATTCCTTCGAATATCCGCGCAGTTCAAGCGAATATTCTCCAAGCCCTATATTCAGTTTCAGAATAATATAGCCGTTGTCAAAATTGAAAATCGTCACCGGATCGATGGAAAGTTCCCGTTCCCCCTTGATTTTATAGTGATTCTCCAGCACCGCGGCAACTTTGTCGAATTCCGCGCGACCCTCCGCCGCCTTCTTGAACTCCCGCACCATCCAGATCGAATAGACCTTCTCACTGGTCGGAGTGATCAGCAGATAGTAGTTCGTGAACCCCATGAATTTCCTGGGAGCACTTACCGCATAAAGCGTTTCCCCGCTGTTGAGACTGCTATTGTTCCGGTTGTTGTTCTTTTGAAACCGGGAACCGAATTTTATCCCGCACAGGCCGGAAATCTCCTTTTTCTCCTTCACTTCCGGAACAGATTTTTTCGGATTTGCCACAGCAGGCGATGATGTTTTTACCGGAGGCACCACGGCGGGAGATGAAGTTTTTTTCTCCGCAACGGAAACAGGTTTCTCCACAACCGGCGCAACAGTAACCGCGGGAGATTTGCTTCTCTCCTTCGCTGCGTCAACCTCCGCCGCAAATCTGCCGATGTTCACCATGAAAATAACCGGAGGCAGCAGAACCGTCAAAATCAACGACGCCAGCCCCCAGCCGATCCGCCGCTGCGCCATCGCCACGATGCTCAGCACAAATGCCGCCAGATACAGCGGCAGACAAATGATCAGCAGAAAGTTCGTGAAAATGTTCAGAACCACCCCCAGCACCAGGCAAACCCAGGCGCCAATCACCGCACCCTGTTTGACGTTCGTTTTTACCTCGACCGGACGCAGCGGAACCGGACCGGATGCAGTGAACTTTTTCCCGCAGACTCCGCACTCCAGATCCTGCCTGACAAGGATTTTCGTATTTTGATCTTTTGCCTGGCTCCCGAACAGGAGAATTTTAGATCAGAATTTGTATTTCCAAGCAGCATTGTTGAACAACAAGGAATTTTTGAAGACTCGTGTAAAAATGGAATCTCAGAGCAGAAATCATTGTCAAAGCATACTGTCTTGAACGTTGTTGGGACAAGAGTGGGATTCGCCGTTAATCTCTCCGGGATTCTGGCGATAATGTAAGGGGGAAACCCCAATTACAGTTTTGAATACTTTACTGAAATAAAAGGGGTTATCCCAACCTACTCTCATTCCGATCTCAGCGACACTTAAATCGGAATCCAGCAATAATTTTGTCGCCTCCCGAAGTCGGAGACTGATCATATATTCCTGTGGCGCCATGTGAAAACGCTGTCGGAAAATCCGATAAAAATGAACTCTGGAATATGGGGAATGCTGGAGAAGTTCATTAATATTAAATTTTTGTCTGTAATTCTGGTGCAGATACGCAATAGTGGATTGAAGTCTTTTCCAGTCATTCTCGGGAGATGAATTTTGTTCGGCACAGGAGATGAGAAGATCCAGCAGGCCATAACCGCATTTCTTGCGAGCAATTATTTTTCGCCAACCGGGAGCAGCACTTTTTTCTGATGCGGCCAACTCCTGAATCAGGTTGCGCATCTGGTTCTGTATGGTTTCCGGAAGAACGGTTCCGATTCGAAACTGATTCAGAAAATCAGCGCCGCCATGATATTCAAAGGAAAATCCTACAACTACATAATCCAAGCCGTCCGGACTTTTGGTTACCGATCGGCGTGCTTCGTAAGGACGCACAAAAGCAACGGAAGATTCCGGTCGCGGTATGATTCCAAGCTCCTTGTTGCGATAAATGGTTTCACCATATCCATGCAGGTTCAGAACGAAAACGGAAAATGGCTGAAGAAACCAGCCGTTTATGCAACCTGCCGGGACGTGCCCGGTAGTCAGCATGCGGAATTCCGCGTGAACATTGTTGAGTTGCTGCAGGATTGAATTGTTTTTCATAATGATACTATACTATATGAATTCAATATTTTCAACTATTCTTTTTTCCCTTTCTTCTGCTATACTATCTTCTGGCAATTCAGTAAAGGATGATTTATGAAACAAATTATGAAAATCTCAAACAAATTCTGCAACATGTGGCGACAAATGGAACCCGGGATCGAAGATGAAATCCGGAATTTCCGTCAAGAAAACTTCCGTCTGCAAATTCGCGATATTAATGGCAACAGAATTCCCGAGGCGGCGGTAAAAGTTGTTCAGAAGACACATGACTTCGACTTCGGCTGTAATTGTCTCTGGCTGGGACAGCGCGGTGATGAAAACGAAACCTACGAACGACTGATTGCAGATCTGTTCAATCTCGTTACAACAACATTTTGTCTGAGTGATATTCAACCGAGGGAGGGGCAGTGGCGCTTTGAGGATTATAACGAAGAGATTTTTCGCCGCCCGCCAGTCGATCGCGTCATCCGTTTTGCCCGGAAATATGGCTTGAAGCTGAAAGGACAACCTCTGGTCGCCGGCTCCTGGTATCCGAAATGGGCGGAGAGAAAACATCTAACGCCAGAGGAAATCAAGGTGTTGTATATCGATTATTTTCGCCGTGTGGCAGAGCGGTGTGGCGAGACCTTTGATCAGTTCGATCTTGTTAATGAAGCGCTCTGCCACACTTCATTCCCGCTTTATACGGAACAGCTGGACTATGTGGAGTGGGCATTCAAAACGGCTGCGCCGCTTTTCCCAACAAAAGTAAAGCTCTGTTTGAACGAAGCCACTCCTTGGGTTTTCTGCGAAAAAGCACAAGGTGGTAAAAATAAATATTACAATTTGATTCGCCGGCTTCTTGATCATGGGGTCAAAATCGATGCGATCGGATTTCAATTTCATCTCTGGCAATCGGTCAATGAGCTGGTCCGGGGAGAGGGGAGCTATGTTTTCGATAGAGTGCGTGAACAGCTTCTTGAATTTTCCCGATTCGGCATCCCCATGTATATCACGGAGATTACGATACCCTCTCTCATCAATGGAGTTCTTTGTGAAGCAGTTCAAGCAGAGATTCTGGAAAGATTCTATCGGCTCTTTTTTAGTATTCAGAAAATGCGTGGCATTCTGCAGTGGAATCTTTATGATGGTCGGTCATGGAATACGGAAGGTGGATATTGTGGGGGATTGGTCGATGAATTTCTACGAAAGAAGCCCGCTTATCTGGTTCTGGAACATCTCCTGAACCGGGAATGGAAAACTGCTGTGGAAATGAGAGCCGACGGGGACGGCACTCTTGAATTTCGCGGTTTCCGGGGGAAATATGACATTACGGTCGAAGGTGCTGGATTGAAACGGACCTTTGCCGGACGGCAGCTTAATTCCTCCTGCGAAAATGAACTGGTTCTGGTCTGAACAGGAGAATTGAAAATGAAGATCACAAGTGTTAAAGCTACAGCAGTCAATGTGCCTCTTGCTGCACCGATCCGATGGTCATGGGGGGGCGCCGGGAGACAACACGCCTCATCATCCAGATAGAAACGGACGAAAGCATTTGCGGTCTCGGCGAGACCATGGGGCGTGTCGGTGCGGAGAATGTGGCATATGAAGCCCGGAAACTCATAGGACAGGATCCGTTCGACGTGGAACGCATTCTGGCATTTCTGCGTCCTCGGCCTTATTTTTTCGGATATGCGGGGTATGGACTTATTGCGGGAATAGAAATGGCATGCTGGGATATCATCGGCAAAGCGGTGGGGAAACCGGTCTGGGCCCTGCTCGGAGGACGTTTCCGCAAAGAGATTGCGATTTCCGGGTATGTGTTTACCCGGGCAAGGAACGAAAAGACCGGAGAAGGCGGAGAGACCACTCCGGAAGAACTGCTCGAATTCAGCAAAAGACTGGTGCAGGAACATGGATTTAAAAATTTGAAACTCAAAGTTGGAGCATCTCATCCGGACGTGGATCTTGCCGCAATTGCCATGTTTCGGGAAACTTTCGGTCCAGAGATGGGGCTCCGAATTGATCCGAATGGGACATGGTCACCTCAAACCGCGCTCGCCATCTGCAAGCGTTTGGAACCATACAGGCTCGAGTACATCGAGGATCCCACCTGGGGCCTGGAAGCGATGGCTCGTCTGCGGCGGGATATCAATATTCCTCTTGCGACGAACATGTGTGTGGTTGATTTCGATCAGATTCCCCCGGCGTTCCGCTTGAACGCTGTCGACGTGGTTCTTGGCGATGTCCACAAATGGGGTGGACTTCTTGCTACCAAAAAGCTGGCGGCGGTTTGTGATACACTGATGTGGGGGATGTGCATTCATTCCGGTGCGGAACTTGGCATTTCGGAAACGGCAAAACTGCATATGGCAACCTGTACGCCGAATTTGACATATGCCATCGACACTCATTACCCACATCTCTGCGACGACATTCTTGTCGGCGGCAAGATGAAATATGACCACGGAACCATGTCCGCCCCGAACGGACCAGGTCTGGGCATCGAACTGGATCTGGATCGCGTTGCCCGTTATGCAGAAGCTAACCGCCGTGCCGGACTGTCTGAAGGATATGAAACAGATCGGAGCCGACCCCGGGAATGGTGTCCGAAAAAATTTCAGTGGTGATTCCATGAAAACGGTCTTTATTACAGGAGCAAGCCAGGGACTCGGAAGAGCATTTTCAGAATATTTCTCAGATCGAGGCTGGTATGTGTATGCTGGATGTTTTTCGAAAGAGGCTCCTCTTTATGGGCCCGGCAAGGTTCTCGTCGGCGATATTTCCCGGGAGGAGGAAGTCAAACGCATATTCAAAGAAATTGAGACACTTGATCTGCTGATCAACAATGCGAGATTCTGCCCCTCTCCACGTGATGTTTCCATGAGTGAATCAACGTGGTGGGATTGTAACCTTGCCGTTTCATTGAAAGGAGCTTATCTCTGTTCACAGGAAGCCATGCGGCGAATGAAAGCACGGAGAGAAGGCTGTATTATCAATGTTTCGTCGATTCGTGCAAGAATTCCGAACGACCATGACCGGATTCCTTATGGAGCGGCAAAAGCTGGACTATTGAGCCTTACAACCTCATTTGCGGCGGCAGGCGGTCCGTTTAATGTCAGGGTCAATGCACTTCTGCCCGGTGCGGTGGAAACGGAGAATTTGATGAAGAGAATCTCAGCCGAACGGTATGCGGAAGTGACTCGAACTATTCCCCTGCAACGGATGGCGAAGATGGAAGAGATCTGTCATGCAGCAATGTTTCTCGCTGAAAATACCTACGTGACGGGTATGGCTTTGAATTGCAGCGGCGGAGCATTGATGCCATAACATGGCTCTAAATGGTTGAATTTGATTCTTCTCCGGCTTGAGCCACGATTTGCCTCAAAATCGGCTTTGAAAATCTGAATAGATGGAAAAAGGTCGACATTAGCCTTATAGTTTTGTCTCTCCATACAAAAAACAGGGAGGCAAAATGTCGACCACATTACTTCAAAACATACAGAAATCCGCGGATTTCAACACCAGAGGTTTGAATATTGTAAAGAAAAATTGGTTTGGGTCATCAAACGCAAGGCTTTTCATTGTCCTCGATGTGGTTTGTTGAAGGTGCGATCGGAATGTATTCGGATTCGTGATATCCAGGGTTTGCCGATGGGGCGGCATCTGGTCTACTTCAGAATCAGGATTCATCGATTGTATTGCCAAGCCTGTCATCGTCGCAACTTTGAACATCTGCATTTTCTATCTTCCGCCAACACCCGGATTACCAGAGAATTGGAACGAAGAATCATCGAAGAACGCCATGAGATGAGCATTTGTTCCATCGCAATGAAGTACCATTTGCGCTGGGAGTTTGTCAAGGAATTAGAGAAGCGGTCTCTGGAACGGAAGTATGCCCATGTCTCTGCGGCCCATGTCAGACAGATCGGCATTGATGAAATCCATGTCGGCCGGAATCCCGACCGAACACTCCGCTATCTGACGATTGTTCGTGACCTGCAAAGCGGAGCGGTGATTCATGTCGGAAACGGAAAAGGTGTTACGGCATTGGACGGCTTATCGAAGAAGTTACGCTAAAGGAAGTTACAAGTCGTTGCCATGGTTATGTCCAATGCTTATGCCAGTTGGGGGGGAAGCATTTCCCGAAAGCTCGAATCGTATTCGACCATTTTCATGTCATCAAACTGATGAATGAACGCTTGGATAAACATTCGAAGGCGATACGCCGTTGAACTTGATGCTTCGCAACGCAATCAGTTCAAGAAACTTCGCATGTTGTTTCTCTGAAACATGGAAGATCAGGACGAGGCCAGCCTCTTGATTCTCAGGAATATGCGAAAGCATTTCACGGAGTTGAGAGACGCTTATATGCTGAAAGAGGCCTTGAGAAGCATTTATGCAACCGCATCCAATGCCCTTGAAGCGAGAGCGGCATTTCGCCGTTGGGCAACCTTGGCGGCTGCTACGGGAAGCAGAGAGTTTGTCGCAATGGCTAAGACAATCCGCGAAAAACTATCAGGAATCATCACATATTGGACCTTCGACCGAATGAGCAATGCATCGACCGAAGGATTCAACAACAAAATTCGATGGCTCATTCGCCAGGCATATGGCTTTAGAGACATAACCTATCTCAAATTGAAGATATTTCAACTACCCTCTATTCAACCTCAAAAAAAACTATGATTTATGGCTCAAAACGGAGAAGAGGCGGAGAAGAGGCAAAAAAAAAAGCCCAATTTCAGATAACCTGCCTGACGTGCACCCGGATCGAAAAATACCGCGCAAATCAGGCCGCGATTGAAATTCGGACCATTCTGAATCAAAACTGGTAGCGGGTTCGTGACTCGAACACGAGACCTGCGGATTATGATTCCGACGCTCTAACCAACTGAGCTAACCCGCCACGCCCTTTAAAATAGACCGATTTTTCATTTTTTCAAACCGCACGGGGAAAAAAATCCGATTTTTTACGTTTTCGACGGCGTTTCGGCAAGGAAAATTCGCCGTTTCCCGGGCGCGGCCGCGCCGCCGCCGGTTCTCTCCGTCTGCAGGATCAGGCCGGTTTTACCGGAATGGATGTTGTGCTCCGTACCATAGCCAGCCATTCCGAAAGCGTTGCCGGAGAAGGGGGATGCATTCCGGCAACTTCAGGCTTCCCCAGACGGGCTCGTTTGCCCTCGCCGAGGGCATGGTACGGTTCCAGCTGGATTTCACGGACATTACGCAGGGAATTCGCCAGCTTCCCGATTCCGGTCAAATGTTCAACGCAGTCATTGACGCCGGGAATCAGGGGGCAGCGCAGAATTATGTTTCCTCCCGCCCGGTCCAGCCGATGAAGATTCTCCAGAATCGGTCCGGCCGGAACGCCGGTGAGCCGCGGATGATCTTGCGGACAGGCTTTGACGTCCCACAGCCAGAGGTCGACAGAGGGCACGAGGCGCATGATCTCTTCCGGCGGAGCGAAGCCGCTGGTTTCCAGGCAGGTGTGCAGATTGTGCTCACCGGCGGTCTGGAGCAGAGCTGCGGTGAACTCGATTTGCGCCAGCGGTTCGCCGCCGGAAAGCGTGATCCCGCCTCCGGATTTCTCATAGAACAGCTTGTCCTTGAGAACTTCGGCGATCACCTCTTCCACGCTCATGATTCGTCCGACGCGCTCCAACGCTCCGGAATGGCACTCTGCGGCACATCTGCCGCATCCGTTGCACGATTCCCGATGGAACAGGCGGCTGCCGCCGCGCATCTGGTGACAATGCCGGGGGCAGGCGGAAGAACAGCGACCGCAGCCGAGGCATTGTTCCGGACGGAAAAAAATTTCCGGCCGGCAGGACTGGGATTCCGGATTGTGGCACCAGAGGCAGCGCAGCGGACAACCCTTCAGAAACACGGTTGTCCGGATTCCGGGACCGTCGTGCAACGCGAATTTGCCGATGTCGAAGATCATTCCGTTCATAGGGCGTAAAAAAGTTCAGTAGATCGTGCGGCTCATGAATTCCGCCTGACGCTCGGAGTCGAGCGAAGTGAAATAGGCGGAATATCCGTAGAGTCTCACGAGCAGGGAACGGTGATTTTCCGGGTGAAGCTGCGCATCCTCGAGCTCTTCCCGGGTGACGCAGTTCAACTGGAGCATTCCGCTCGCTTTCATGGCCAGCCAGGCCTCCAGAAACGCGGCGAAACGCGTGGCATCCAGCCCGTTTCTGGAGAGAGAGAGCGTCAGTACCGAATTCGCGGGGAATTTTTCCAGCGGCAGAGAGCCGAGATCGCGGAGCAGTGAGGTCACGTCGTCACGATGAAGTCTCGACGGCGTCAGCCCCTGGGAAAGAAAATCACCGTCATGCCTCCCATCCGGAGTCGCCCGCGTGAGTTTCGCCCATTCAACGATATCCACATAACTGTACAAGCCGCATTGGAAGATTCCGCCGCGTTCGTTCCGGAATCCGGCAACGAAGCCGGTCAGCTCATCGAGCAGACGCGCCGCCAGAGCGGCCGCTTCGCCGTTGCCGTCGCCGAGGTGGGCGGATTCCATCGCCTGCCGCCGCAGAAGTTCCCGATCTTGCCAGTTGGAACGCACCGCATCGAGAAAGTCGGAGAGCGCGATGATCTTCTCGTCGAAGCAGAGCCGTTTCATCGCGAGCAGGGAATCGACGTAGACGGCCAGACCGGTCAGGGGAACGCCGTGCGGATTGTATCTGGCGCCTCCGGCGCTGTAGTCGCGGCCGCTCTGCGCGCAGCCGGCCAGC
>OGOX01002154.1_pt1 | contig 11672 bp, 7 predicted proteins | sample 1552761 | NCBI WGS metagenome assembly OGOX01 (sample SAMEA2580212, study PRJEB22360) | human gut metagenome | biome: human gut; feature: human-associated habitat; material: faeces | place: Denmark | collected 2008/2010
ATCTATATCGAGCTTCCCCGATTCAAGAAAGAGGAGGAAGAATGTGAGACAGATTTTGAACGTTGGATTTATGTATTGAAACATATGGATACTTTAGACAGAATGCCTTTCAAGGCACGCAAGGCCATCTTCGAGCGACTGGAACGGATCGGCTCGATGGCAAACCTCACTCCCAAGCAACGGGCGCAGTACGAGGAGGAGTGGAAGATCTATAACGATTATTACAACACCTTGGACTTCGCCGTAGAGAAAGGCCGAAAGAAAGCGATGGAGGAAGGCCGGGCGGAAGGCTTGAAGGAAGGTAAACGATCCATTGCCCTCAACCTAAAGAGGATGGGACTCGGTATAGAACAAATTTCCTCGGCCACCGGCCTTTCCCTTGAAGAAATTGAAGCTCTGAAATAAGAGAGCTGCACGATTGATATCTACTTGAACCGGATTGTATCGTCTATATCAGGTAGATATCAATATGTGGTATTGACACCCTTTCTATCACAGATCAGACTTCCTCCCTAGATTCGTTTTAATTCCCTTATTTTTCCCGTTCTTCCCAATCGGGGATTCATCTCTCAAAAAAATAATATCTTTGATTAAACCTTTTTACGAAAGGGGAGTCTAAACTTGCGTTTAGTTATATATTTTGGAGTAACGAGTGTAAATTATCAGTAAATACCATACGAGAACATGATGACAAAGAGAGCGAAATGGGGAGTTACGGCGGCTATCTTATTAATGATAGCGGGAATGATCGCTTACCCTCAATTGAAAAACAAGTTCAAGGCATCCCAAGATGCCGCTTCCGTCGTACCCACATCGGGCACGAGCCTGCGAAACCAGACACTTAACATCAACGCCGAGGTATTGAAATACCAATCATTAACCGATAAGATCATGAGTACCGGAAGTACCCTTCCGGACGAAGAGGTGGATTTGGCTTTCGAGTCTTCCGGTAAGGTGGTAGCCATCTATTTCACGGAAGGTAGCCACGTAAAGGCGGGCGATCTGTTGGCTAAAATCAATGACAAGCCGCTGCAAGCCCAGCTAAAGAAGCTGGAGGCTCAAGTTCCTTTAGCCAAGGATCGTGTCTATCGCCAACGTACCTTGTTGGAGAAAGACGCCGTCAGCCAAGAGGCCTACGAGCAAGTAGCCACCGAATACGAGAAGCTAATGGCGGATATCGAGCTAGTCAAAGCGAATATCGCCCAGACAGAGCTTCGGGCTCCTTTCGATGGAATCATCGGACTTCGCTCCGTGAGTGAGGGCGCGTACGTTACCTCCTCCTCTTCCGTAATCGCCAAGTTGACCAAGATATCCCCTTTGAAAATCGAGTTCTCCATCCCCGAGAGCTACGCAGCCGAGGTACAAGACGGAACCCCGATCCTATTCCGCATGGAGAAAGACGGTATGATGCAGAACTATAAGGCGACCGTTTACGCCGTGGAAAGCAAGGTAGATATGGCGACCCGTACCTTGAAAGTACGTGCCACTTACCCGAATCCGGGCGAGAATATCTTACCCGGCCGTTATACCTCCGTCGAGATCAGCAAGCGGGAGATCAAGGACGCTTTAGCCATCCCCAGCGAGGCCGTTATCCCCGAGATGGGAAAAGACATCGTTTACTTATATAAGAACGGCGTGGCCGAGCCTCAAGAGATCACGATCGGTATTCGAACCGAGAGCCGTGTACAGGTATTGCAAGGGTTGAATGTGGGCGATACGCTGATCACGTCCGGCGTGATGCAGTTACGTACCGGCATGAAAGTTTCTATTGACAACTTGACTGAATAAGGAGAAGAACGATGGCAAATATTTCAGAAACCAGTATAAACCGGCCCGTACTCTCGACAGTGATGATGCTGGTCATCCTCCTGTTCGGCTTTATCGGTTACCGGTTCCTTGGCGTCCGGGAGTTCCCGAGCGTAGACCAGCCGATTATCTCGGTCAACGTATCTTATCCCGGAGCGAACGCCGACGTGATCATGAACCAGATCACCGAGCCGTTGGAGCAGAATATCAACGGTATCCCGGGTATCCGTTCATTGAGTAGCGTGAGTAGCCAAGGCAGCAGCCGTATCACGGTAGAGTTTGAGTTGTCCGTGGATATGGAGACGGCGGCGAACGATGTACGTGATAAGGTATCTCGTGCCCAACGCTACCTTCCCCGTGACTGCGACCCACCTACGGTATCGAAAGCGGATGCCGATGCCTCCCCGATCATGCAGATCGCCATCCGAAGCAACAAACGCTCGTTGATGGAGTTGAGCGAGATCGCCGAGCTGACGGTGAAAGAGCGCTTGCAGACCATCGAGAACGTGAGTGGCGTGGATATCTGGGGACAAAAACGATATTCCATGCGCCTATGGCTGGACCCGATCAAGATGGCAGGTTACGGAGTGACCCCGATGGACGTGAAAAACGCCGTCGATAACGAGAACGTGGAGCTTCCTTCCGGTAGTATCGAGGGAAATACGATCTCCTTATCCATACGTACCTTAGGATTGATGCATACCGCCAAGGAGTTCAACGATTTAATCATCAAGGAAGACAACAACAATATCGTACGCTTCAGCGATGTCGGACGTGCGGAGGTAGCTCCCGAGGACTTGCGGAGCTTACTGAAGAAGAACGGCGAGCCAATGGTTATGACCGTTATCATCCCCCAACCGGGAGCCAACCATATCGAGATCGCCGACGAAGCCTACAAGCGTATCGAGCAATTACAAAAAGACCTGCCGGAAGATGTCACGATCGAGATGATGTATGACAACACCCGCTTTATCCGGGCCTCTATCGGCGAGGTACAACAGACGATCTACGAGGCTTTCCTCTTGGTCGTATTGATTATCTTCTTGTTCCTCCGCGACTGGCGGGTCACGCTGGTTCCTGTCGTCGTTATCCCCGTATCGTTGGTAGGAGCTTTCTTTGTGATGTATATCTCCGGATTCTCCGTCAACGTATTGACGATGTTGGCGGTCGTGCTCTCGGTCGGTCTGGTGGTAGACGACGCGATCGTGGTGGCGGAGAATATATGTACGTATCGAGCAAGGCATGTCACCGAAAGAGGCGGGTATCGAAGGATCGAAAGAGATCTTCTTCGCCGTGGTATCTACCACGATCACCCTGATCTCCGTATTCTTGCCGATCGTGTTTATGGAAGGTATGACGGGGCGCTTATTCAAGGAGTTCAGTATCGTGATCGCCGGTTCGGTCGCTATCTCCTCGTTCGTGGCCCTTACGTTTACACCGATGTTGGCTACCAAGCTATTGAAGAGGAGAGAGAAGAAAAACTGGTTCTATCGGAAGACCGAGCCGTTCTTCGAGGGATTGAACACGATCTACGCCAAGTCGTTGAACGCGTTCTTGAACCATAAGATATGGTCGATCCCTATCGTTATCCTTCTTTTCGGATCGATCGGGTACTTCTGGAAGAACATTCGTTCCGAGTTATCGCCTTTGGAGGACCGTTCCATGATCTCCGTGAATATGCGCGGGCCGGAAGGGGCTACCTTCGAGTTTATCCGCGACTACGCGGACCGTATCGAGCAAATAGCCGACTCCATCGCTCCCGAGAAGCAATCCATCATGACCCGCTCGTGGGAAGGAGGAGGTTCGCTAAACCTCATATTAAGCGATATCAAGGAACGGGAACGCTCGCAGATGGAGATCGCCGAGACCTTGTCGAAAGAAGTCCGCAAAGAGACCTTGGCCCGCGCCTTCGTACAACAGCAATCCACCTTCGGCGGACGCCGGGGCGGTATGCCTATCCAATACGTACTGCAGGCCCCGACCTTGGATAAACTGCAAGAGTTCCTGCCTACGTTTATGCAAAAGGTGAACGAGAGCCCGGTCTTCCAGATGGCGGACGTGAACTTGCGCTTCACCAAGCCGGAGGCACGTATCGAGATCGACCGGGATAAGGCTTCCTTATTGGGCGTCAGCACCCGCAACATCGCCCAGACCTTGCAATATGCGTTGAGCGGACAGCGTATGGGCTACTTCTATATGAATGGTAAGCAATACCAGATATTGGGCGAGATCAACCGCCAGCAACGAAATACCCCTGTCGATTTAAAATCGATCTATGTACGTAGTAACAATGGGGAAATGATCCAGTTGGATAACTTGGTTAAGGTTACGGAAAACGTGGCGCCGCCCCAATTGTATCGCTATAACCGTTTCGTATCAGCGACGGTTTCCAGTGGATTGAATAAAGGATACACGATCGGCGATGGTCTGGACGAGATGGACCGTATCGCCTCGGAGGTGCTGGATGGTAGCTTCCGTACCGCTCTTTCCGGCGAGTCGAAAGAGTTCCGTGAGAGTTCTTCCAGTTTGATGTTCGCCATGATCTTGGCCTTGCTGATGATTTATTTGGTGTTGGCCGCCCAGTTCGAGAGTTTCAAGGATCCGTTGGTAGTGATGTTCACCGTACCTTTGGCTATCGCCGGTGCGCTGATGTTCATGAGCTATTCGGGTATCACGATGAATATATTCAGCCAGATCGGTATCATTATGTTGATTGGTTTGGTGGCGAAGAACGGTATCTTGATCGTAGAGTTCGCCAATCAGCGGCAAGAGTCGGGACTTAGTTTGCCGGAAGCGATCCGCTCGTCCGCGACCCAGCGTCTGCGCCCGATCTTGATGACTAGCGTATCCACCATCCTCGGTTTGGTGCCATTGGTATACGCTACTGGCGAGGGTGCCCAAGGGCGTATCGCCATGGGTGTAGCGGTAGTAGGCGGAATGTTGGTATCGACCTTCTTGACCCTGTTTATCGTACCGGCCATGTATTCATTTATATCCACCAACCGAAAAAAACAAAACACCAAGTTGTAGATTTATGAAGAAATATGTATATACCTTATTATTTGCCTTCTCTTCCCTCTTTATGGCGGAAGCGCAGCAACTATTCGATCTGAAACGGTGTATCGAAACCGGATTAGAGCAGAACTACTCCATCCGTATCATTCGTAACGAGCAACAGATCAGCGACAATAACGCCACCCCGGGAAACGCCGGTTATCTGCCTACCGTAGATATGAGCGGTGGATTCAGCGGAAATATCAATAACAACCGTAACAGCCTGCAAGACGGATCGATCGAGAAGGCGAATGGTATAAACAGCGAGACGGGCAACGTCGGACTAAACGTTAACTGGACGGTTTTCGACGGTTTCGGTATCCAAGCCGAATACTCTCGCTTGAAAGAATTACAGCGAATGGGGGAACTGAACACCCGCATGACCATCGAGGATTTCGTAGCCAACCTTTCCAGCGAGTACTACAACCTGATCCGGCAGAAAATCCGTTTGCGTAACCTCCGTTCCACCTTGGATCTTTCCAAGGAGCGTTTACGGATCGTGGAAGAACGGTATTATATCGGCTCCATGTCCCGTCTGGACTTGCAACAGGCTCAAGTGGACTTCAACTCGGATAGCTCCAAGGTATTAAACCAATTGGAGGTCGTGCATACCTCCCGTATCCGCCTGAACGAGTTGATGGCATTAAATAATGTGGAGGAGGAAATCCAGATCAAGGACTCCTTGATCTACCCGAACCCGTTCCTCGACGAGGTAGATCTATGGAAGAATACCCTCGAAGCCAACGCCTCGCTCCTGATCGCCCAAAAGAACCAGACGTTGTCTCAGCTTGATTATAAAAAGGTAAAAAGCCGCTATTATCCCTATGTCAAGCTAAACGCAGGCTACGGCTACACGGCAAACTGGACGGAAGTGGGCAATTACGACCTCCAACAACGGCAGGGGCTTAATTACGGCGTGACCATCGGTATGAGCCTCTTCGACGGTTTCAACCGGAAACGTGAGCAACGCAACGCCCGCATCCAAATCGAGAACCAGCAATTGCGCATCCAAGAACTGGAACTTGCCCTGCGTGCGGACATGAGCAACTTCTGGATGGCCTATAAAAACAACCTCGACCTATGGAGCCTAGAGAAAGAGAACCTCGTAGCCGCCCAAGAGAACTACCGGATCGCCATCGACCGCTATAAACTTGGCGAGTTGTCTGGTATCGAATTGCGTGAGGCACAAAACAGTCTGCTGGAAGCGGAGGAGCGTCTTTCCGTGGCGGAATACTCCACCAAGATCTGTGAGATCTCGCTGCTTCAATTAAGCGGGCAGATATTAACCTATATCCGCCCAGAACCGGAGAAAGCCAGTTTCTAAGATAAAGCTAGTGCCACGCTGATGGCATGACTGTGCCACTGCGATGGCACGCTGGTGCCACCTTTATGGCACGGCTGTGCCATCCGCATGACACAAGTCATTATAACCCCGTTTAATGACTAGAGGCTTATGCTAATTGCGTTTTTTTATGTAAGTTCGCGGTAAATGGCAAGGTCTCATTGCCCAATGACAAAAAGAAATGCAAATACTACCAAAGGTTAATACATTACGAAAAGGATCGCTCTTGTACCGCAGCATCCGTTACCGTAAAGGATTCGGAGTACATTCGCCTTTCGTTTTTAACCTCATCACGAAGGTCATCGAGGAAAAATGCTCTTATTATAGTTTCTATGATATAGAGCTTTTACGTAAGCAGTTATTATTCAGGGAAGGAGAGATCACCTATCCAGACCGGCAGAACAAAGGGAAACGAAAGACCCGTTCCATCAGCGAGATCGTAAAACGGGAATCCATCCGGCCCAAGCATGGCGCCTTATTATTCCGTTTAACAAACTATTTCAAGTCCAAGAATATCCTCCAGATAGGAACCACGATGGGGCTGTCTACCTTATATCTAACCTCCTATGCCACGGGATTGAAATGTATCGCCTTGGAAAATGTACCGGAATTCGCCACGATTGCCCGTCAAGCATTCGCTAAAGAGGGACGTAATCCCGTCGATTTGCGTATCGGTAATTATAAGGACTTGCTTCCCCAAGCCTTAAATGACATAAATAGCTTAGATTTTGTTTTTTTCAACACTTTATATGAACAACATAACAACCTCTGGCTGTTTAATGAATGTATGAGATATGCGCACAACGACACGGTATTCGTTTTTGAGGGAATCAAGGCGAGCCGTAAGATGCGTGAACTTTGGGAAGAGATCTGCGCATGTCCGGAAGTGACGGTCACCTTAGATCTTTACTCGCTAGGGATTGTCTTATTCAACAAGAAATTGCACAAACGAGATTATATTGTTTATTTTTAGGATTCAAAACAAGTCAGATATGAAGAAGAGTATTATCTATACCAGAACAGGCGATAAAGGAACCACTTCACTGGTAGGTGGACAACGCGTGTCGAAAGCGCACGATCGGATCGAGAGCTATGGCACCGTAGATGAGCTGAACTCCTTTATCGGATTATTAATCACGGCCTTGAATGATGAGAAAGATACTGATTTCTTATCATTCATCCAGCATAAGCTATTCACGATCGGTTCTTACCTAGCCACGGATCAAGCGACCACGGAATTGAAAATCGAGAGCAAGGTAACGCCCGAGAGCATCGAGCGTATCGAGCGGGAGATAGACCGTCTGGATAACGAGCTGCCGAAAATGCACGCGTTCATCCTACCGGGAGGATGCCGCTCGGCCGCCCTCGCACACGTTTGCCGCACCGTTTGCCGTCGTGCCGAGCGACAAATCTATCGCTTGGCCGAGAATTGCCCCGTTGAGGAGCCTGTATTGATATTTATGAACCGTTTATCGGATTATTTCTTCGTTCTGGCACGAAAAGAATGCATAAATAATAACGGTAAAGAAATTATTTGGGATTATACTTGCGTATAATAAATAAAATCATATTTTCGCGGAAAAATAGAGAACCAAATCGCTTCGGCGGTTATTAATACTTGACAGCTATGTATTGGACATTAGAGTTAGCTTCAAAATTGGAAGACGCACCCTGGCCTGCGACTAAGGATGAACTTATTGACTATGCACAACGTTCTGGTGCGCCATTAGAAGTGATTGAGAATTTGCAGGAAATGGAAGATGAAGGCGAGATTTACGAATGCATGGAAGACATCTGGCCGGATTATCCAAGTAAAGAAGACTTCTTCTTCAACGAGGAAGAATACTAGTTCAATTGAGAATTGAAAATTGAAAATTAAGAAATAGAAGAACGAGGTGGCGGACGATCGAGTTCCCCTGCCTCGTTGTTTTTTTGTGAAAATACAATTTATCCGGATTTGCTGCGTTTGTAGTTACAACGTGAAGTGAATGTTTAAATGAGAAGACGTCTTCTTTCGATCTTGATCCTTTTGTGTACTTGTGCGGGAATCGTACGGGCGCAATATGACGCACGCTTAAGTCAATACTTCATGGCGAAACCGTATTATAACCCGGCCGTGGCCGGAGCTACGGAGGACTTGAATATATTGGCTCTCGCCCGCTTGGAAATGATCGGCGTACATGGGGCACCCAAGTCGTTCTTCATTACCGCGGATATGCCACTCACTTTAGGCAAGACGAATCACGGTGTCGGATTGGTTGTATTTACCGAGGCAATCGGGCTTTTCCAGAATACGCATGTAGGGGCGCAATACGCCTATAAGTATAAATTATTCGGGGGAGTCTTGAGCGGAGGTCTGCAAATCGGCTTAGTCAACCAGTCGTTCGACGGAACCAAGGTGATAAAGGTTGAGTCCGAATACCATCAAGAGACCGACGCCGCCATTCCTGTAGAGCAGGTCAGCGGCATGGGGTTGGATATGAACTTCGGTATTTACTATACCCATAAACGGTTTTACGCCGGGTTTGGCATGACGCATATCACCCAACCGGAGCTTCAACTGGACGAGAACGCCTATACCTATATAGGTCGTTCACTTAATTTAATGGGTGGATACAATATTCAATTAAAGAATCCGTTGATAGAATTACAGCCCTCGGTGTTCTTGCTGACAGACATGCAAAGTTTTCATGCGGATATTACCGCTAGGCTGGAATATAATAAGATGTTTAATGGAGGTTTTTCCTATCGGGTGAATGAATCGGTGGGCATCATGTTCGGCGTAAAGCTAGGTCGTTTCCATGCGGGTTACGCCTTTGATTTCCCGACCACGGCCCTAGGCCGGGCAAGTAGCGGTAGCCACGAGCTATGTGTCAAGTATGCCTTAAAGCTGAACAAGACGAAGACAGGGAAAAATAGACATAAAAGTGTACGTATATTATAGTATATGAAAAAAGTATTATTAGTACTTGTAACGGTAGCCTTGCTTACCTCCTGCGGTAAATCTCTCCGGAGTGCCGGCGGTGAGGTGACAGGTGTCAGATCGGTAGCGTTCAATGAACCAGCGCCGTATGGAATGGTCTTGGTTAAAAGAGGTTCGTTCGAGATGGGTCCCGCCGACAAGGATTCCTTGTGGGGAATCATGCCGGAGACGAAAGGGGTCTCTTTCGATGCGTTCTGGATGGATCAGACAGAGGTAACGAACGCCAAATATCGCCAGTTCGTTTATTATGTGAGAGACTCTATTATCCGTGAACGCTTGGCGGACCCGGCTTATGGAGGCAACGATCTGTTCAAGATCACGGAAGACCGTTACGGGGAGCCTGTCACTCCGCATTTGGACTGGAACCGTCCGATTCCTTGGAGACGGGCGAACGAGGATGAGCAACGTGCGATAGAAAGTGTCTATTACACGAATCCCGTTACCGGAGAGAAAGGTTTGGACCCTAAACAAATGATCTATAAATACGAGTGGTACGACTATACCGCCGCCGCCCTTCGCAAGAATCAGTTGAACCCGGCGGACCGGGTTCGTAATACGGATATTCAGGTAGATCCGAACGAGGTAGTCATGATCTCCAAGGACACCGCTTACATCGATGATGAAGGACGTGTAATCAACGAGACGATCACCCGCCCGTTAAGCAGCGAATGGGATTTCTTGAATACCCGTATCGTCAATATCTACCCGGACGAGAATTGCTGGGTGAACGATTTCAAGAATGCGTACAACGAGCCATATACCCGTATGTATTTCTCTCATCCGGGTTACGATGATTATCCTGTAGTCGGTGTTTCTTGGGAACAAGCGACTGCCTTCTGCGTATGGCGTACGAATTTATACAAAGAATCCTTGAGCTTGCCACCGGGACAATTGGTAGAGCCATTCCGTCTTCCGTCCGAAGGAGAATGGGAATATGCCGCCCGTACAGGTAAGAACGAGAATAAGTTCCCTTGGTCTACCGACGAGCTTCAAGACAGCAAAGGCTGTTTCTTGGGTAACTTCAAGCCGGGTAAAGGTAATTATACGGAGGATGGCCATTTGATTACGTCTCGTGTAGGCTCTTTCGCCCCGAATGAGTTCGGGTTATACGATATGGCAGGAAACGTGGCGGAATGGACCTCAACGTCTTACTCCGAGTCTGGCCCGAGCCAAATGAGCGACATGAACCCGGATCTGCGTTACAACGCCGCCAAGAACGATCCCTACGCCATGAAAAAGAAAGTAGTGCGAGGAGGTTCTTGGAAAGATGTCTCACAATTTATCCGTTCGGACATGCGTACTTTCGAGTTCCAGAACGAGAGCCGTTCTTACATCGGTTTCCGTTGCGCACGTACCCAAATAGGATTCTCTCGCTCCAAGGGAAAGAAATAAGCGGGAATTATAAATTTAAAGTTTTGAATCATTTAAGACAATAATACGACGATGGGAAAATATAGAAGATATAAAAACAGACTGGAGATGTTCCTCTCCAGCGAAAGAGGAAAACGAGTATTGAACTTCCTGTATAGTTGGGGTGCGTCCATCGTAATCCTCGGTGCGTTATTTAAGTTATTACATATACCATACGCTAACCAAATCCTGTTCGTGGCGATGATCACCGAGTCTATCGTATTCTTTATCTCGGCGTTCGAGCATCCGAACAAGGAATATCATTGGGAAGATGTTTTCCCCGTATTGAAATCAAAGAACCCGATGGATCGTCCGGATTTCACCGGTACGCCGATCTCAACCATGATCAATTCTACGGATAATGTAGAAGACGATGAGATAGCCGGGGGAATAAATATCGGTTCGGCAGCGTCTAAGGCGAACGCGCAAAGAGGTGGTTCCTTGAATATCGCAGGTAATCTGGACGTGACGGAAGAAGATACCAAGAACTTATCCGAGAGCATCAAGAAATTAAGCGGAGCGGCCGAGCAAATTTCCAAGATGGCGGAATTGACGGAAGCTACCCAAAAATATCTGGAGCAATTATCTGGCATGTCTGAGAACATGGAGCGTTTCAGCCAAGTGACTAATTCGCTTACGAACGTATCCGATACACTGTTGAACTCTTATAAGAGTATCACGGATAATTCCGATGGCATCAACCAAAACTCCCGTGGTTACGTACACCAGATGGAACAATTGAACCGTAATGTATCCGGATTGAATACCATCTATGAGATCCAGTTGAAGAGTATCAGTTCGCAGATCGAATCTATCGAACACATCAATAGTGGATTGAATCGTATCCGTGAGATGTATGACGGATCGGTGGTAGATAGTTCCGTATTCCGTAACGAGACGGAAAAGATGACTCGTCAACTGGCCGAATTGAACCAAGTATACAGTCGTTTATTGCAAGCGATGACCGTGAATATGGGCTACCAACAACCGGCGCAGCCGCAACAACAACCTCAACAACCGATGTATCAGCAGCCACAACAGCCAGTTGCGCCACAACCGCAGGATACCCTGCTTCAT
>OGOX01002166.1_pt1 | contig 11645 bp, 5 predicted proteins | sample 1552761 | NCBI WGS metagenome assembly OGOX01 (sample SAMEA2580212, study PRJEB22360) | human gut metagenome | biome: human gut; feature: human-associated habitat; material: faeces | place: Denmark | collected 2008/2010
GCGTCAACGAAACGCTGGATTACCCCCCCGACACCGGTGTCACGGAGGAGTGGCTGGAACGGAACTTCAACTGCCCGATAGAGCTATTGGGGCACGGAACGTTGCCACACAGGATACTGGGAGAGCATAAGCATGCTCATGAATAAGCAAAGGAGGTTGGTTTTACAGTAAACCAGCCTCCTTGCTCTTTCAAATAGTCACCCGGCAATCTTCTTACCCATTATTTATATCGGAATGCCTTATATGAATGGGGCAACAGTAATAAACGGAAAGAATTCTTAGGCGTAACCGGACGTCTGGTCTGTATCACCGGTCCGGCAGGAAGAGGACTCAAAACAGTCCCATCCTCCAAGCTTTCCAGCTTCATCACCTTATCACCGGTCACGATACGCACCTCTACCGGTTCGTCATTGAAGTTCTCTACCACCAGCGTTTTATTGTCATATACAAACAGGCCTACTTTGGAGGGAGCTTCCAGACAGACTCCTATGTCCTTACTCATAATGCGACGAATTTCATTCAAGGCATTGGCCGGAAAATCATACAGATTGCCCATATCGTCGGGAATGGTAAGAACATACAGATTACCGGTAGCATACCGGGCTCTCAACAGAATAGGATAGCCCGAAACTCCACCCGTCAGCGGACGACCGGCACTGACCATCTCCCAAGCATCATTCGTATAATACTGCACCTGCGGAATCAACAGGTCACGTCCGGACTGCCCGTAACGGCCGAAATCATTGACAAGAGCCTTCAAATCAGTACAACGCAACTCTGCTACCTCTGCAAGCTTCTCAGGAATGGCTTTCAGCAAACTGCTCGTAACCACCACATCACGCCCGCTTTGCAGTTGTCTCTTGATTTTAGCCATAATTTCCGTATCCTGTGCAGCTTGTGCAGTCAGCAGAACCACTTGCTGGTCCTCCGGAAAAACAGGACGCATATCCATCGGCAAACCTATCATGCCCAGATAATTCTGCAAGAAATCATCACCCGCCACATGAAAAGGCTTGTAGGACTTGATGCCAATGGGGTTACCCAACTTACCTACCAGTTTATCAGTCTGTTTCAATACAACATCCGCAATGCGTGCCATGGTGGTAGGCTCTATGGAAGTTCCGTTCTTCTGCCGGATAGGGGCAGTCATCTCATCATAATTAAAGCTGGTGCCCATGCCCTGCCAAGGGGTACGGAACCTGGGAGACAACTTCACGCCCAGAAGCTGGTTATAGGCAAAGAGAATGATTTCGGGAGCCTTGGCAAGCATGGTCAGATGCAGCTGCTCAGCATAGCGGTCCATACCCAGATTCAGTCCACCGGAGTCCACCCATCCTCCACCATTGTAGCCCGGACGCAGATTATCAAAATAACGGATAATATTATAGCTTAGATAATTCTGCAGATGCTGGTTGCCGGCAGGGTCCCTTGTTTCGGTACCCGTCCAGACACCGTCAAAGAGTTGGGGACCTTCCTCCAGATTAAAGCCCAAACCTTGGAAATGGTCGTACCAGTTGGGATACTTGATGATTACCTTTACACGAGGATTCACCTTCTTGGCAGGTTTCAGCACAAGGTCGCGCCCGGCTTCAGTCATCAGCTTCAAACGGTATTCCGTCCAGCTCTGCGTACCTTTGGCTTTTATCTCTATGTCCGACTTGCAACTGGTGAAGAAAAAGTCATCCAGAATAAACTCGTCAAAGTGCTTTGCCGTATGTTCTGCAATCTTTCGCACCATCTCACGATGCTCGGGATTGGAATAGCAGAACGTCTCGAAACTGTTCGCCTCGTTGATGGTGTAGGTAATTCCTCCGGCAGTCTCTATTCCCCGGTCATGGAAAAATTTCTTAGCTTGCTCCAGGGTGGCGTCATCCACAATCAGTAAATCACGATGTGTTTCCAAATAAATCTTGTCCACTTCCAACTGTTGTGAAATCACATTCCAAGTCGAATCCAGCCAATGGATGTCCTTCATCTTGTCTACCTCGTAGGCACGTACATAGACCGATACCTTAAAATTGTCATAAGCTTTTGCCTGCATGGCCATAGTGCAGACCATGCAGAGCAGAAAAGCTACAATTACAAACTTATCTACCTTTATTTTACTGTTCATTACCATTCAATATTTTCTGAGATGCCAATACCATATACATAAACCACGTAGCATGTCCGCCCAAACAGTACTCACCTTCCTGCCATAAGAACGGGAAATGAAGTAATTCGGGCAAGTCGGGACGAATCAGATTTGTACCCGGAGACACTCCACCCGGAATATAAGACCAGTCGGCACGGTTGACACCATAGGCGGCTTTCATCGTTTCGGCACCGACTCCCGTTACAAACGCTGCCTGATTACGTCCCGGATGCATACCGAGCAGGTATTGGACAGCATTGAAAATATAGTCCGGTGCAAACAAGTCAGGATAGGCAGCATGCAGGTAACAGTAATTGTAGCCCAGATGCTGGGGTTCCCATGAACCGGAAGAACGGTTACCTCTGTCATGCGGCACTCCATACGGAGTTTTACTGCTATACTCCTGATACATAGCCTGCAACTCCGGCAGTGCTTTGCGAACAGCCTTGCTGAAACGTGCATTTCCCACAGCCTTGTCGAAACGTCCGATGAACCAACCCGTCTGACGGATATTCTTGCAGATGAAATCCTGCTGCTGCAAAACGAAATCACGGTACTCCACTTCCTTTGTCGCCAGATAAAGTTCTACGGCAGCATGTACCTTGGCTGTCAGCACCCGGTTGTTGTCGCAGCGGGTAATCCTGAACAATTCACGGGCTATCTCCAGACAATCCGCTCCCAATGCATCGTTATGTCCCTTCAAGACACGTGAAATACCTGCCAGCCAGGCAGCCACCTGAAGTTCCCTACCAGGGTTGTCTTCCGTAAACACCCAGCGGTCGTCGGCAGTCCCACTGACATGGTCTGTATGGGCCGACGCATCACCCAAGTGTGCATACTGGCGTACGGTAGGACACAGAATCCCTCTGTAGAGACGCCCCAGAGCCTTCCAACCCGCCACTATCGTCAAAGCACCGTTTTCCACCTGCTGCAACAAGTCATTCTTTCCATCCGGCTGGTGAATCTCGACTATCTTCTTTTCAAAATCTATGGAAGTCTCGTCCCAATAGGCACCAAAGTTCTCACAAGCCATGGCAAGTATATAGGCCTCGCCTGCCTGGGATTCCACACGCAGGTCATAGTCCCCCGCATCGTGCCATCCACCCACATTCAGCCCTGGAACCAAATCACCCGGCTGGTACTTACAAAGAGTAGAGGTTCCCTGAGTATATCCGTCTATATGGTTGATATCGGTTTTGGCCATACGTGCATCGTCATGATGACAGAAGTCATGCCATACACGGTATTTTTCGTTCACACGCATGTGGCACATCTGTACCGGCAAAAAGTATTCCACCTCTGCCTGCCAGATACCCTTGTCCCACACATCTTTGGCAATGCGGAACACCGGAGAAGCAGCATCGCCGTACATTACCTGATAGAGCCCTTCTTCCGTCACTTCCGTGAAATCGAACTGCAGATAGTGGTAGCGTTGGAAATCTCCCCAATCCTTGGCAGCCTGCTGCTTTACCAGTTTCCTGCCATCGGCAGCAATGCGATAAAGGGCAGGTTGCTTGAAGTCTGTATCCCGTTTATCCAACTCTATGACAGCCACTTTCTTCTGTCCAGGATGGTAACCTACTTGAGAGGCTTGCACCACCGGTGCATAACGCCAGTCTTTAGTGACTGTCGGACGGATTATCCATTTCACCGCACCTTCCTTTGTCCCTGCCGGGAACTCCGAACGGAGCACAAACCAACCGTTGTTATGATTTATCCTTCCATCATACAGCAACAAGTCTCCTTTCTCACTTTCAATCGTAATCTTTGCCAAATCATCCTGAGGATTGAGTACAAACTTTTTCCCTGCGGCCAAAGGAGCAGAGACGATATCATCGGCAATCATCGGGTTATAAGTCTTTCTATCCAACAGCAACTGGTCCAAATCAGCTTTCCCGTCAGGATTGAAATCTCCGATATGCTCCATATTGGAAGACTGTTTCATGGTGGGCCCCATCGCCTGGTGGGGAAAGACTCCCGTCCGGTTGTCCATAATCCACGGCTTGCCCAGCAAAGTGGAAGGTACCAATTCCAGATTAAAGCCCAACTTGCCGGCAAACCGCTCGGGCACTGGTTGGTCCAAATCAACGGTCAATACCAGATAATCCTTCTCGCCTTTGACCTTAATGGTATAGCCAAAAACAAAATCCGGATAAAGCATCGGATTAAAGCCTGCCATGTGTTTGGCCGAATCCGGATAACTCAATGTGACACGGATTTCATTGTCAGCCTCATCCACCACCCAGCTTCTCATCTTGGGCAATCCCTGCCACTGCCCTTGCGAGATTTCAAAGCGCACATCTCCATTGGCAGCCCTGCGGTCTCCATTCAAAACAAGGGTCAGTCCTCCCTGGTGTCCTTCAGGGTAGACGTCACTGAACACCATCACATTGGCCCCGCCATTCTCAAAATATCCCGATGGATTGATTCTGAAATCCTGGGCGTGCAGCCCCATACAAAGCATCAGTGATGCTGCACCTGCTATAAATTTCTTCATAAATACTATTTTAAACGATTATGTATTTCTACTCCCAAGCGTACCGTATGATATGGGCAACGCCACATACTCACTTTGGGAGTATCCTTCTTGGGTTCTCCATCAAAACAATCACTGTACCATTCACCGTATTCCCGGTCTATCATACAGTCCTTTACGAAAGTCCAAACCGTATCGGCCGATTGCAGATAAACGTCATTCCCGCTGATTTGCCAGGCATTGACACAAGCTATCATCGTTTCAATCTGGCCCCACCATGAGGCATGCCCGGTTGTTCTTCCGCCCTTCTTTTCATACATCATATACCCTTTGTCACTCAGTCCTTCCGCCAAGCAAGCATCCGTCACATCCAGCGCAAGCCGATTCGCCCTATCCATCAGTTGCCGGTCTTCTAACACACGGGCAGCCTCACAAAGCAGCCATCCCGCCTCTACATCATGTCCATAAGAGTCCATCTCAACCAGACTGTTCCATGCATTATCAAAGAACAAATTAAAATGTCTCTTTGAAGAGTCATAAATGCGGTCCATAAACAACTCGGTGCAGAATTCGAGTCTTTTCCTCAGTCCGTCGTCTTTCCAGCACTGATATAAAAGGGTATAAGCCTCCAGCACGTGCAAATGCGCATTCATAGTCTTGGGTGCATTGTTATCATAATTATCCAGTTGTTTCCAATCTTCAGTAAAAGATTCCACATAACCGTCATATTGCGGTTCGCGGCCTTTCTCCTCCAAGGTATGATATAAACCGACAGCCATATCCAGACTCTCGCTGTTACCTGTTGCCAGATAGTGTTCAGCCAGCCCATAGATGGCGTAGGTCATGGCATACGTATATTTGGAAGCATTCAGCACCTCACCGTCAGGATTGACCAGCCAATATACCCCACCATGTTCCTTGTCTATAAATGTATCAATGAAGTAGCGTTGCGATTTATCCGCAAGCTTCAGATAAGCCTCATCCTTAAACGTACGGTATGCGGCAGAAAAACTCCACAGAATCCGGGCATTCAGAACCCCTCCTCTCGGAGCATCCACTACCGGAGTACCATTCCGCAATACAGTTCCATAAAAACCGCCGTCGGGAGCCACTGCATAATCCATCCAAAACGGCAACACGCTGTCCCTGACATTCGTGACAATCTCTGTACGCATGCGTGTCTGCATATCTGTCTCCCCTGAATGCGACCGGCAGCCTGCCAGACAAGACGCAACCAGCAGTGCTATCCAATAAAACATCTTCCTTTCCATAATTATTCTCTAAAACCATCAAACTTTTCCTTGTTTAATTCCCCGTTTATCAGAGACTGGTGTTCGTCGTCTCAAGTACTGGTGTTTGTCATGTCAGACACCGGCTTTCATCACGACAGACGCTGACGTCTATCACAACAACTACTGGTGCCTGACATTTCACTCACAAATATTTTATTATTAAGTGTTTATTTATAATTTATCAATATCCCGGATTCTGGTCAGCCTGATTGATGAGCGGGTTGGTCAGAATCTCATTCGTCGGAATCGGGAAGATTTCCTGATAAGCCTCGTGCTCAAAGAAACGGAATGAGTCACCAGTCTGCAGACAAGCCTCTTGTGAAGAGTTGGCTGCTGTCTTCGGATATTCGGCGGCAAACCATTCTTTGCACATACCCATACGGCACAAATCATGGTAAAGCGAGAACTCGGCATTGAATTCATGGCGACGCTCTATAATCAGCGCCACCTTCCATACCGGAGAAGTATAGCCTTTGGCTGCTTTATAGCTTGTATAATAGGTCTCTGCATCCGGCACTTCCACCGTCTGGGTATTCAACATGTCGGCGGGTAGGTCAATCATCGTCGCTCCCATCTCCAAATTACCCCAAGCACGGTTACGTATCTGACGTATCATGTTCCATCCGGTAGCGTTGTCACCTGTCTCGAAACAACATTCTGCATAGTCGAGCATGATGCCTGCATAACGCTTCAAAGTCAACGAAATAGGATTGAATACTTTGTTGTTCTCACCTGGCTTGCATCTCCAGTATTTCAAGGAATAAACAGTAGGCATATTTTCGGAACCTTGGAAAAGACCGTCAAAACCACTTGTCACCCCTACAGTCTGCCCGGTAATGGGATGCGTATCCCCTTTGGCAACAGCAGAGTATTGGCGGCGTTTGTCACCTGGTTCAAAGGAACGTACAAACTCCCAAGAAAGACAGAGAGACCCCCAGCCTCCCCATTCGGGTGCCGCACACATATATCCGTACCACATCATGGCATCTGAAGACGAATCGGCTCCCCAGCCCATATATCCTTGTTCATGATACATCACCTCAAATACAGATTCTTTGGTCCAATGTGTATCCCAGGCATGCAGGTTACCGAAGCAGGGCTCCAATGAATAGGTTCCACTGTCCACTATATCCTTTAGTTCCGTCTTGGCTTTCGTAAAGTCTTTCTTCAACATATACAGCTCGGCCAAATAAGCTTTGCAGAACCCCTTGGTTATACGTCCGTATTCACCATTCATGGGTAACCAGTCCAGATGGTCGCGTCCAAAAGACAAATCTTCCTCGATAGCCGCATAAGTCTCATCCACGGATTCCGGACGTGCCTTTCCTACCGAAGTAGTATAGGTTTCACCGGTAAGCAACATCGGTACCCTTCCGAAAAGTTTCGTCAGGTAAAGGTAGTTATAACCGCGGATGGCACGTGCTTGCGCTTCATAAACGGTCTTGGAATTGCTGTCCGCAAATATAGAGGCATCCGCCGTCTCCAGGCCAGCCAGGAAACGGTTTGCACGGTCCACTGCACGATAACTCATCCGCCATGCAGTCTCCAGGGAACCCTTATCGGGTTTCCAGGCATGACGCTGCCATTCCGCATCCCAACCGGAAGCCTGACAGTCCATCGTAGAATGGTTGGCAGCAAATACCTGAGGCTTGAATCCCCATGTTTCGTCATCACCGGAACCGTGCTGGTCCGTATAAAAGGTATCATAAAGTCCGTTCAATCCGGAAAGGACATTCTCCTCCGTTTTAAACATGAAATCCGCCGGAAGAATATCGTAATGATCCACTTCCAAATAATCGTCACAAGACGTTACGGTGCTTAAGGCCAGCACACCGATCAACAGTTTATATAAGTTTTTCATAATCATATTTTTTATCCGTTAGTATTAGAACTGTACACTCAGACCGAAAGTAACCGACATCGGGAACGGATAACGTCCTCCGTCAAATCCCGAATACAATACATTGGAGTCACCAACTTCCGGATCGCCGAACTTATTGTACGAAGAGATGGTACATACATTGTCGACACTGGCAAATACGCGTGCATTTTCCATTTTCACCGGTTTCAGCACATTCTTCGGGAATGTATATCCTATCTGAATATTTGAAATCTTCAGATAATCCCCCTTCTGGATGTAGGCGTCGGACACACGCATGTTCTTATTATAGTCTGTCTTGGTGATACGCGGATATTTGGCGCCGGTATTCGAAGATGACCATGCATTATTGATATATTCCTTCAGTACATTCTGATAACCGCCGTCGGGTGCATAGACTGAGGTCAAGCGGGCCGAAGAATAAGAAAGGATATCCATACCGGCTACACCGTACAAGTTCATCGAGAAATCAAAGTTTTTCCAGGAAGCGGTAAGGTTCATTCCGTAAGTGAACTTGGGATATCCATTGCCTATAACAGTACGGTCGGCATCGGTAATCTGCCCGTCACCATTCAAATCAACAAACTTATAGTCGCCGGGCTGGGTAGTCTTGTCCTGATATACACCACTTTCAACTCCCTTTTCAACCGCCAGCCTATTCATTTCATCAATTTCGGCCTGGGTTCTGAAAATGCCTTCTCCCTTCCAGCCATAGTAGGAACCTACAGGATAGCCGTTCTGTGTAATGGAGTGGTTGTCCCAGTTGTCGCCATCTTGTGCTGACCCTGACTTGCTGAATATCGGATCGCCGACTTCAATAGCCTCGTTCTTCAGGGTAGACCCATTCAGCCTTATGCCGATATTCCAATCGCTGAAGCTCTTGTTCCACGCAGCAGTAAACTCGAAACCTGAGTTACGGATATGTCCCGCGTTAGTATAGACATTGGAGAAACCGGTAGAAGGACGAATCTGGCGATACAGAAGCAGATCCTTTGCGTCACGGATAAAGTAATCGGCAGAGAAAGAAAGCTCATTGTTCATAAAGGCAAAATCAATACCGATATTTGTCTGCTCATTGGTTTCCCATTTCAGGTTGGTATCAATTTCTTTCTGCTGGGCAATACCGGCACCGTTAATCACACTCGAACCATTAAAGAACCAGTACATTGCATTTGCCGAAGACAACTGTGCTATGGACAAGTTGGTACCATTGCCCGCATTACCGGTCTGTCCCCATCCGGCACGCAACTTCAAGTTACTGAACAGTTCTAAATCCTTAATGAACTTTTCCTCGGAAAGACGCCAAGCTACAGAAGCGGAAGGGAATGTACCATAACGATTGCCGGCACCAAAGTTCGAAGAACCGTCGCGGCGTACCGTTGCAGTCACAATATAGCGGTCGTTCAAAGTATAAGTCAGACGGCCGAAGTAAGAAAGGAATCTTGTCTTCAAATCCAGCCCACCATCCGTTTGCTTAGACGATGGGTCATTGGTCAATGAAATTTTGCGGATGTTGTCTGCCGGGAAATCGTTGGCACTGGAATTCAGCCAGGCACCGTTCGTATCGCTGGTAGAGAAACCGGCCATTGCACTTACGCGGTGATGCTCATTGGACCAGTCATAGTTCAAGAACGCTTCCAGACCGAGTGAAGTGGACTGGCTCTGGTTCAGCGAGAACGAGTCCTTACGGTCTTGAGTTCCAAAGGTTCTATCATTATAGGCTGTATAGCCATTATAACCTTTTGTATAATAATTATAACTGGCAATAGTTTTGAAGGTCAACCCTTTGTACAAATCGAGTTGTAGGAAAGCACTGGCGAGCAGACGGTCCCATTTATTGATGCTGTCGGCAGTCTTGGCAGCAGCAACCAGATTGTCAGCTCCCTTGTTCACATCCCCATTACCTTCTTTCTTGTAATGTCCCCAAGTACCGTCGGGCAACACAATAGGCATGGAATAGAAAACACCGTCCTCTACATAATCCATGGTTGGAATGGCTTGTGCATAGTTTCTCAGGTTGCCTCCTCCCATCTTTTCCGAATGTGCATAGTTCAAGTTCAAGCCTACATGCAGAAAGTCTTTCACTTTGTGAGTGATATTAGCGCGTGCCGTCAAGCGTTTAAAATTCGACTCAATCACGATACCCTGGTTGTTCAAATAACCCAGAGATAAGTTGGCTTGGGTATTTTCGCTGCCTCCCGAAGCAGAAAGGTTATAGTTCTGCTGTAATGCCGTGCGTGACATTTCATCCTGCCAGTCAATGCTGTTCAGTCTGCCTATGTAATCCTCGCCATATGCCAGATTGGTCATGGCAATACCGTCATTCTTGACGGCGGAACGTACAGCACTTGCAAACAAGCCCGCATCAGCCACATCAATCTTATTCGAATTGAACTGGAGGGCATAGTTGGCCGAAAAGTTCACCTTTGCCTTCCCCTTACCACCGTTCTTGGTAGTAATCATAATGACGCCATTGGCACCGCGAGTACCATAGATTGCCGTAGCCGAAGCATCCTTCAGAATTTCGATGGACTCTACATCATTAGGATTCAAGAAATCGATGGAAGTTCCTACCTGCACACCGTCCACTACATAGAGTGGGTCGGCAGAACCATTCACGGTTGCCACACCGCGGATACGGATGGAGAAACCTCCTTCCGGGTCACCGGAAGAACGGATGACAGATACACCTGCCGCAGCTCCCTGCAAACCTTGTCCCAAGTTCACCGGATTCCGCTTCATCATTTCCTCCGCATTCACGGAAGCCACAGAACCGGTGAGGTCGGATTTCTTCATCGTACCGTAGCCCACAACAACTACCTCATCCAAGGTTTCGGTATCCTCCTTTAAAGTAATTTTCAGAGCATTCATATTCCCGGTTACTTTGACCGTTCGCGCCAGATAACCGATGTAACTGGTCTTCAGCGTAGAACCTACGGGACACTGCAAGGAGAAGTTACCGTCCAAATCGGTAATCATACCGTTTGTCGTACCTTCCACAATGACATTGGCACCGATGATGGGCTCGCCTTTCTCATCCACCACTTGGCCCTTCACAGTAACTACACTCTGCTGTACGACAGTGACACCTGCAAACGGCTGTACGCTTGTTGCAAAGAGAGGTCCGGCACATGCCAGCGATACTGACATGATACCCAAATACTTCATCACATTTCTCATAAATACTAAATACTTAGGTTTAACAAATACCCCGGTCATAAGCACATCGGGAAAAAGATATGCGACACAATTTTGTGCCACTATAGAGGCACTGCCGTGCCATTGGGAAGGCACATCTGTGCCACCATAGTGGCACAGATTTCGGTAACTATATCCCTTTCTCTTCCATACCGACAGGGGTGAATTCAATATAGATTTTCAAAGATTAAGTTCAGAAACTCAGGGAAGTGCCTTCAACCTGGTTCAACAGTTGCGGTTTGGCCTTTCCACAATCCACTTTCACAACCTGAATACGGTTGTCGGCAGGTAGACAAACCAATCCTTCTGCCTGCTTCTTGTCAGCACTGTATACCTTCAGGCTCATTTTACTCCAATCCATCTCAGCAGTGGACTGCGCCAACTTCAGATGAGGAAGTACCGAACCGTCACGTACCAGCATGATTATCGGCAGACTGCCTGCTTCAATCCGGTGCCATCCGCCTTCGTAGACTTTCTCTGTCTGGTAGTCTATCCATTTTCCTTCGGGAAGGTAAACTGTGCGGCCCGTCATACCGGATTCAAGCAAGGGGGCAACCAGAATCTGCGAACCGAAGAGATACTCGTCATCCACTTTCCATGCTCCCGGATCATCGGGGAATTCTACAAACAAGGCTCTTAGCATCGGTAAGCCCTTTTCTGTACATT
>OGOX01002170.1_pt1 | contig 11627 bp, 10 predicted proteins | sample 1552761 | NCBI WGS metagenome assembly OGOX01 (sample SAMEA2580212, study PRJEB22360) | human gut metagenome | biome: human gut; feature: human-associated habitat; material: faeces | place: Denmark | collected 2008/2010
ATGCGGAAGCAGCCGTAGCCGCCGAGCTTCATGAGCACACCTGCGTGGAGCATAGACACTGATGTCGGGGCGCAACCGTGACCGATAGGAGACCATGTGTGGAACGGGAACAACGCGCCGAGCACGCCGAAACCGATGAACACGAACGGGAACAGCACGTTCTGAACGGCTGCCGGGATGTGGTTGTTGTGCGCAATCTCAAGGATGCTCATCGTAGAAGCACCGTTGAAGAAGTAGATGCCTACCAAGCCAAGGATGATGAGCGCAGAACCGCCCATAAGCATCAACGTAAGCTTCATGGCTGCATACTCCTTGCGACCCGAACCCCAGAAACCAATGAGAAGGTACATCGGGATGAGTGCCACCTCGTAGAACATGAACATGGTGAAGAGGTCGATCGAGATGAAGAAACCGTAAACACCTGTCGAGAGAAGAGTGAACCACATGAAGAACTCCTTGGTGAGGGGCTTGAGCTTCCATGAAGCGAATGTACCGGTGAAGACGATGATGCTCGAAAGCAGCAACATCACAACAGAGATACCGTCTACACCAACCTCATAGTTGATGTGCAAAGCCGGGAACCACGCAGTAGAGGCATGGAGAATCATCTCCTCGGTGTTGCCGCCAGCGCGCTCGCTGATGAAGTGGAGCGTGAGCCATACGCTCATTGCCAAAAGGCAAGATGAACCGGCAACCATCACACCACGCACCTGATTGACGTTGCGTGCGATCCACAGACCGAGCAGCATCAACGCAGGGATTACTACGAATAAACTTAATATATTCATATTCTAATTATAAGCAAAGTAATAATAATGTTAAAGCTACCGTACCGGTAAGGAACCAAACGGCATACTGGCGAACGTCGCCGCTCTGCCATGGGCGGATGGTCTCACCTGCCTCGTTAGCACCCCAAGCAGTGAAGTCGATAAGACCGTTGATGATCTTCTCGTCGATCCACTGTACCGGACGGCTGACGTAGCGGAACAGAATCTTGTGAGTAACAAACTGGTAAACCTCGTCCATGTAGAAGCGCTTGTAAGCCCAACGATGCAGACGCGGGAATGTAGCGTACAGCTTGTCGGCGATAGGCTGCTTCTCACCCTTATAGATATATGTAGCAAGGGCGATAGAGAGGATAGCGATCACTGTAGATGTGGCAGCCACCTGCGGGTCGAAGTGAACGGTGTAGGCTGTGCCTGCTGCGCTCACGATAGAGCCGAAGCTTGCCCAGCTCCAGTCGCAGAAGCCGCCGAGTGTGGTAACAACACCTACGCCTACGGTGACGATGCTCAGGAACACGAGCGGGAAGGTCATTGTAGCCGGAGCCTCGTGCGGTGTGTGGTGAGCGTGCAGCTCCTTGTTCTCTGTACCCCAGAAGATGCCGTAGTAGAGGCGGAACATGTAGAACGCTGTCATAGCGGCTACGCCTGTCATCCACCAGCCGCAAAGCGGTGAGTACTCGAAGCAAGCAGTGATGATCTCGTCCTTAGAGCTGAAGCCCGAGAAGAACGGGATACCTGCGATAGCGAGGCAAGAGATGAGGAATGTGATGTGTGTGATAGGCATGTACTTGCGCAGACCGCCCATTGCAGACATCTCGTTAGAGTGAACAGCGTGGATGATGCAACCGGCTCCGAGGAACAGACAAGCCTTGAACATGGCGTGTGTGAACAGGTGGAACATAGAAGCCATGTAGCCAAGCTGTGCGTGGTTGTCGAGAGCCGCACCGTGGTGACCCGGCAGACATACGCCGAGCGCTACCATCATGAACGCAATCTGAGAGATTGTAGAGAAGGCAAGCACACGCTTGATGTCGCTCTGTGCGCAAGCAACGGCTGCTGCGTAGAAGGCTGTGAAAGCGCCTACGATAACGACAACCTCAAGTGCCTGCGGAGCGTACTCGATCCATACCGGGAAGAGACGTGCAATCTGGAACACACCTGCAACGACCATGGTAGCGGCGTGGATAAGTGCAGAAACCGGTGTCGGACCTTCCATTGCGTCCGGCAACCAGATGTGCAACGGGAACATAGCCGACTTACCTGCACCACCGATGAACATAAGCACAAGGGCTGTAGGAAGAATCATGCCGCCTGCAGCAAGAGCGCGTGCGCTGTCAGCAGTTGTAAATGCAGCAGCACCGTTGAGATACTCTACATGACCAGCAAACGAGAAGTTGTAGCTTCCTGTGTAGTAGCCGAAGATGAGGATACCGATGAGGAAGAACATATCGGCGAAGCGTGTCACGATGAACGCCTTCTTAGAAGCGTGAACTGCTGCGTGCAGAGTGTAGTAGAAGCCAATGAGGAGGTAAGAGCTTACGCCCACAAGCTCCCAGAACATATACATCTGGAAGATGTTGGTAGCAAGCACGAGTCCGAGCATTGACATCGTGAAGAGAGAAAGGAAAGCGTAGTAGCGCTGGAAGCCTTTCTCGCCGTGCATGTAGCCGAACGAGTAGATGTGCACCATGAGGCTGACCGTTGAGATGACGATGAGCATCATCACCGAAATCGGGTCGAGCAGCACACCGAGGTCGAAGTGCAGATGACCCAGCGGCAACCATGTAACGTTGTAGGGAACGAAGGTTGCGAAGGTGCCGTCGGCAAGACGGTCGGCTGTGAAATACTGGAACGCTGTGTAGTAGCTGAGTGCTGTCACCAAGCCCAAAGAGCAGGTGCCAATCAATCCGGCTGTCTTATGCGACCAGGAATACTTCTTATTCACGAATTCTGGCAGACCGATAACCAGGAAGCTGATCAGCGGCAACAGAAGAATCCATATTGAATATGTAAAATCCATAATCTAATTAATATTTCATGTTTTCAATACTGTTCACCTGATCGCTGTGGAAATTGCGGTAAACGTTAATAATAATCGCGATAGCTACGGCGCTCTCTGCTGCGCTCACGCCGATTGAGAAGAGGGTCATGAAGAAGCCCTCGAACTCGCCGGGGAAGAGCAGACGGTTGAAAGCCGCGAAGTTCAGGTCTACGGCGTTGAGCACGAGCTCTATAGAGACGAGCATGGCTATCAGGTTGCGGCGTGTCACGAAGCCGTAAACGCCGATGAAGAACAGAAGTGCGCTAAGCACGAAATAACATTCTACTGGTACCATAATTTACTTGTCCTCCTTTTCTTTACGTGCTACAACGATTGCGCCAATGATACATGCCAGCAGGAACACTGAGATGAACTCGAAGGGCAATACATACTGATACTTTTCCGAACCGAGAAGAGCCTCGCCGATGGTCTGCATGGGCACCTCTTTGCCTTCAACAAGGACAGAGATGAAACCGTTCTTGAGCTGTACGCCGGCTACAGTAGCCAAACCTACGAGGCAGATGAGTGCGTAAGAGAGGGCACGGCAGCCCTTAACGCGCTCTACCAATCCCTGGAGTGTGCGCTTGCTGACGAGCTGCACGGCGAAGATGTACATCATCACCATACCGCCAGCGTAGACGCTGATCTGTGCTGCACCGAGATAGGTGTAGTCGAGCAGGAAGTAGAGGCCTGCCACTCCGAGGAGTACGAAAAGCAGGAATGTGACCGAACGCATGATGTGCTTTGTGGTCACGCACATGACAGCCGATCCGAGGATTACTGCTGCCAAGATGCAAAACATTACTATACTTGCCATATTTTCTTACTCCTTATTTTGTTTTGGTGTTAAACGTTCCGATTTCGAAGTCGGCACCGCCGTCGATGATGTTAGGCAGCGAGCCGCCCTCGTACACCTCCTTGTCGAGGTGAAGCACGAGTGCTTCGCGGTCGAATACCGAGTTCTCGAAATCGTTGACAAACTTGATTGCGCCGAAGTTGCAGGCGTTCACGCAGAGCTCGCAGAACATGCAGTCGCCGAGGTCGTACTGGTAGTCGACGAGCTGCTTTTTCTTCTTGCCTGTCTCCAGGTTCTCAACCATCTGCGACACAATCTTGATAGTGCCGTTCGGGCAAGCCTTCTCGCAGAGTGTACAAGCTGTACACTTCACGACACCATTCTCGTCGCGGTTCATCACCAGACGTCCGCGGTGGCGTGCTGCTACGTGCAGTGTGGTCTTGCGGTTCTCGGGATACTGCTCTGTGCTCTTCTTTGTGAGGAGCTCCTTCCATGTGGTCTTCATACCAATGGCGAGGGTTTTCATAGCCGACCCGATTTCTCCGAAATATGATTTTTTGTTTTCTTCCATTGTTTTAATGATGTGTTTTTAGAAGTGCCAACCGAATGCCACAACTACAGTCATGAGAATCAAGTTGATAAGACACAAAGGCATCAAGTACTTCCACTCGAGCTTCAGAATTTGATCGACACGCAGACGTGGGAATGTCCAGCGCACCCACATAAGCAGGAACACTATGCCGAATGTCTTGCCGAGGAACCATACGATGCCCGGAATCATGTCGAGCACGCTGTCAACGCCGGCAACACCGATGTTGAACGGAGCCCAACCGCCAAGGAATACTGTGGCAGCGATACCTGAAACTACAAAAAGGTTGAGGTACTCGGCGAGGTAGTAGAAGCCGAAGCCCATACCCGAATACTCAGTGTGATAGCCGGCTGTAAGCTCCGATTCAGCCTCAGCCAAGTCGAACGGACCACGGTTTGCCTCGGCGTTGCCTGCTACGAGGAACACAAGGAAGGCGATGATAGCCGGGATGTGTCCCTTGAAGATGAGCCAACCGAAAGCACCGGTCTGAGCATCTACGATGCCCGATACCTGCATTGTGCCGGTGAGCACTACGGCGGTGATAAGGCAGAGGGCGAGCGACATCTCGTATGAGATGAGCTGCACGGCACCACGCATAGCCGAAACTACCGAATACTTGTTGTTAGAGCCCCAACCTGCCATGAAGATGCCCACGATGCCGATGCTTGAGATTGCCGACATGAGGAACAGACCAACATTGAAGTCGAGCACCTGAGCACCATTATTCCACGGGAGGAACGAGAAGGTGCCTACGGAAGCTATAATCACGAGGAACGGAGCGATGTAGTAGAGCACTTTGTCGGCACCGTCAACTGAGAAGATCTCCTTGATGAGCATCTTCAGCACGTCGGCGAACACCTGGAATATGCCCCAAGGGCCTACGCGCATCGGGCCAAGACGGCACTGGAACCATGCGCACACCTTGCGCTCCATGAAGATCAAGATGATGGCGAGGATGGCGTAGCCTGCGAGGATGCAGACACCAACCAGGATGCACTCGATCAGTATTGTCCAGAAATCTCCAAGACCGCAGGTCACTGAGAGGAGATTGTGGAGCCAGCTTGTTATGTTACTAAAGTCAAACATTTCTTTTAATTTATGATTTCGTTAACGGTCGATGTCAGGAATTACGAAGTCGATAGCTGCACCGGTTGTGATGAGGTCGGCAATCTTCTGTCCGCGAAGCATCGGGTCGAGAGCGCCGGTCAGTGTCAGACCCATCGGGCGCATCTTCATACGGTAAGGACTCTTGTCGCCCTTAGAGTCGAGATATACGCCGAACTCGCCGCTGGCTCCTTCTACAGAGAAGTACCACTGTCCCTCGGGCACCTTGATGATTGGCTTCTGCTTAACGTAGAAGTCGCCCTCCGGAATGTTGTCGATGAGCTGCTCGATGATGTTAAGGCTCTGATAGAGCTCCTTGATGTGACAGTAGTAGCGGTCCATAGAGTCGCAACCGGTCATTGTAATCTCCTCCCACTCTACCTTGTCGTAGAGGTCGTACGGGTGGCGCTTACGTGTATCGTTCTTCCAGCCTGCGGCACGTCCTGCCGGACCTGTCACGGCGTAGTTGATACAGTCTTCGCGTCCCATCGGGCCAACGCCAACCAAGCGGTTGTGTGTGATTACGTTGTCGCCGAACACGTCGAGATACTCCTGAATCATCGGGCGCAGATACTTGCAGAGCTTCTTTGTGTTCTCCACGAACTTCGGGTCGATGTCTGCCTGGCATCCGCCGATGCGGTAGTAGTTCTGGATGAGTCGTCCGCCGGTGGTCTCCTCCATCACGTTGAGCACGTGCTCGCGGTCGCGCATACAGTAGAGGAACGCTGTGAGGGCGCCCAAGTCCTGCGCTGTACAGCCGAGGTAGAGCAAGTGGGAGTCGATACGCTGCAGCTCGTCCATGATGGTGCGGATGTAGTGGATGCGGTCGGTAAGCTCAACGCCCATACCCTCCTCGATGACGCCTACGAGAGCGTGGCGGTGCATCATGGCAGAGAGGTAGTTGAGTCGGTCGGTAAGAGCGAGTGTCTGCGGGTAGGTCATGCCCTCCCACATCTTCTCGATGCCGCGGTGGATATAGCCCAGGTGCGGGTAGATGCGCTTCACCTTCTCGCCGTCGAGAACGGTCTGCAAGCGAAGCACACCGTGTGTAGACGGGTGGTTCGGACCGATGTTCACAACGAAGTCGGTGTCCTCGAAGAGGCGCTTCTTTGTAGCTACGAGGTGGCCGTCGGCGTCGAGGCTGTACACAACGGTGTAGTCAGACTCTGGCTCGTCGGTAAGCGGGAACTGGTTAGCCTCGGGGCTCATGTCGAAGTCCTTGCGCAACGGGTAGCCGTTGAAGTCGGTACGGAGGAACAGACGGCGCATGTCGGGGTGGCCGAGGAACTTGATGCCTACGAAGTCGTAAACCTCACGCTCAAGCAGCTCGGCTGCCTTCCAGAGCTCAACGACGGTAGGAATCACGTCGCTGCCGTCCACCTTCTTTGCGATGGTGCGTACGGAGCAGCGCTCGTTGTTGTCGGTGTTCTCAAGAATGTAGATACATCCCAAGCCTTCCTCGCCGAAGTCCTCGCCGATGATGGTAACAAGGTAGTCGAAATGTTTCTGGTTCTTCAGTTTCGACATCTCACTCGCAAAATTGTCGAATGAGAGTTCTATGTTTTCAAGTTTCATATCTTATACCTTATTATATTAATCAGTTAGACCTTTCTTTGCATCGAAGCCTTCCGGCACCTCGTTCACTACGATTGTCTCGCGCTTTGCTTCGCTGGCGAGAGCTTCGTTGCTCAAGCCGTGCAGACCACCCTTCGACATAGAGAGTTCTTTCTCCTCATGTGTCATCTTGTGGTTTGCTCCGCCGAAGAACTTCTCGACCTTCACCTTGCGCTGCAGCTGCATCATGCCGTAGAGGATAGCCTCCGGACGCGGAGGACAACCGGGCACGTACACGTCTACGGGTACAATCTCAGAGATGCCGCGCACTACGTTGTACGAGTTCTTGAACGGACCGCCCGAGATGGCGCAACCGCCCACTGCCACTACGTACTTCGGCTCAGCCATCTCGTCGTAGAGACGCTTGAACACAGGCGTCATCTTGTTGGTGATGGTACCGGCGCACATGATAAGGTCTGCCTGACGAGGAGAGTTACGTGTCACCTCGAAGCCGAAGCGAGAGAAGTCGTAACGGGCACAACCTACTGCCATAAACTCAATACCGCAGCACGATGTACCGAATGTTAATGACCACAAAGAGTTGGAACGGCCCCAGTTGATAGCCTGGTCGAGTGAGCCAACCACTACGTTGACGCCGCCCTCGTGGAGCTCGTCTACGATTGTCTCAAGGCCCTTGTTGTCCTTGAACTCATCGTAAGGAATACTCTTGATGACAGGTTTTCTTACTTCCATTCCAACGCTCCTTTCCGCCAAGCGTATGCAAGGCCAAATACCAATACCAGCATGAAGAAACCAACGCTCGCAAGCGCCATCGCTCCAAACTGCTTGACTACTACTGCCCACGGGTAGAGGAAGAGGGTCTCAATGTCGAACATAAGGAAAAGGATAGCAAAGAGATAGTAGCCTACATGCACCGGAATCCAAGAAGATCCGCGTGTAGGGATACCACACTCAAAGGGCTGACCCTTAACCGGGTTGTACGAACGAGGACCTACGAGTTTCGCAACTACGTACGCACCTACTACCAATACAACAGCCGTCAAGATGACTGTGATTAATAAAATAGAATCCATAAAAATTTTTAAAACAATTTGTTTCTTTTTCTACGTAGAATACCGCTAAGTATTCGAATTGCAATTTTCAGTTTGCAAAGTTAGCAATAATAATTGGATTGTTGAGGGTTTTTACTTAAAAATATGTAAAGAATAAATGCATAGACTCTCCACTTATGTCATCGTACACCGAACGCAATCCGATCAGACAGCGAATGGAATCCGATTGGACGGCGAACGCAAACGATAGGGGGTGCAGCTGTCTCAGCTGCACCAACCAAGCCAACTGGCAATCTATTGCAGCTGTCTCAGCTGCACCAACAAAGCAAACAGAGTAAACAGAACCACCAAGGTCAACGATACTAATGTAGGAGGCTACGGCATCCTTGCCGTAGTCACGCTGCCCTCTGCAGTAATATTCTCCCACAGATGACACTGATGCACACAGATTTTTATGGCGCGTAAAAATAGCAACGGATTTATCGGATTAAAGCGGAGGTCGTTAGCCGTAGCGGAGGTCTCCGGCCTCCGCAACAAGCTGCTATACATTTTTTCAAATACGATATTTGCAAAATAAAAAGTCGGAAATAAAAATTTCCGACTTTTGTAACTATATATCTTTCTTTGGCTATATTTATTCTCAAGGAATTGCCACCTTGTAGTTTTTGCTTCCAATGCTCAAGATGTAGATTCCTTTTGCTAAAGTTGGTGTCTTCAAAATCTGTTCATCTTCAGCATGAACAACGAACATTGTTCTGCCAGACAAATTAGTGACGGTGATGATTTCGTTCTCTTTAATTTGACTAATCGTAATAGAACCATTTTCAACAGTTATCTTTTCCTTTCCATTGTTTATGGCTTCAATGCCTGTATTTTGTATGTTTATAATCTTATTCACCTCATCAGCCTCTTCATAATTAGTATCTCCGTTTTGATATGCTGTAAGTACAGCTGTTCCTTCTTTGAGAATAGAAGCATATTGTTTACCCCCTTGTGAGGATATCATAACGGTGGACAGATCTGTTGAGCGGTATTTTACTGAAAGACCAGAATTAGACGTTGCTGTTAATTCTATAGTTTCACCTATTTCTGCATTAGCAAAATCCTGTTCCCATATTATCTCTTGTTTTGCCTTATCTATTGTTAGCATTCCTTGTTTATAGTCGAATGCATAATTCTTTGCTTCCGCATCAGAGCAATATATAGGATAAGTACCAACATCACTTGAACTTGTAGCTATTGTATATACATTGGGTACTTTTTCCAATACTTCATACGTCTCTTTATTCTTGAAGCCAATATAAGTACAAGATAGTTCTGGATTCTCTTCTCCATAGTTTCGTTTTATACTATTAGGGATTATTGTAAGCGGTGCTTTAGTTATTGTATATGAACATGGAATAGCGACGGAAACATTCCAGTCATGATTAGAGAATATTACATCCAAATTCGTCTTGTATGTTCCTGCATCTTTAGGTGTAGTACTTTTGTCAAATGTTACATCATACCCGTCAACATTATTGACAAAAGTGAGTTCTGGTGTTTTGCCTGAATATTCCACAACCGACTCTTTAAAAGAAAGCATTGGTTTCACATTGTAGAATTTTCCTAAAAGAGATTGGTATCTTTCAGGGTTTGCAACATAAACGGCTTCAACAGTAGATGGTATTCCATATTCTGCTGGATAATGCGTTGTAAAAGATTGTCCATATTGGGTATAATTATGATCGTAAGCTTCTTTGTAGTAAACTTCAGATAATTTGTCTGAGAATATATATAGTTTTCCTCTGAAATTTTCAAAAAACCACGTACTTCCTATTTTTCTTAATTCCGTGCCTATATATATGTTTCTTAGGTTAGGACAATCGCCAATGTAATAGTTTGTCACATCCTCTATTTTTCCAAGAACGATTTCTTCAAGATTCTGACATTTGTCAAATGCAAATCCATGCTCTCCAAATGTTCTTAGACTTGGTGCGCAGAACTTTTTTATTTTTGTACCAACAAAGCTTTGCTCTCCGATAGAATCAACTTTGTTCATTCCATACACATGTTCTAAATTTTCACAATCTCGAAAATAATACTTGCCGATATATGTAACGCTGTCAGAGACATATACGCTACGTAACATTTTTGATTTAGAAAATGGTGAACTTTCTATATATGCCACTTCAGTTTTGCTAGTTAAATTTCTTCCTATAAAAACCGAATCCAAACTACACTCCGCAAATAACGGACCTTCGTTATTGTAATCCGATAAGTATAGTTTCTCATGTCCACTCTGGAATGTTATATTAGAAAGAGAACTACAACCACTGAAAGCGTCTTGTCCAATTTCTGTTACCGTGTTTGGAATGACGAGATTATCAATACTTGAACATCCTGCAAGACATTGATCTTCTATTTTTTCTATACTTCCGAAATCAATAGATTCTATACTTATACATCCTCTAAAACTATAATAGCCCAATGTGGTAACACTTTTGGGTAATACAATGCTTTCAAGTAAAACACAATTTTCAAAGGCTTGCTGACCTACACTCTGTATCGTATTTGGGAGAACGACATTTTGGAGTTTTACACAATCTTGAAAAGCAAAATCGCTAATTGCACTTACAGTGTAATCCACACCATCACTATCTTGCACAGTTGATGGAATAACTATATTGCCTGCATATTTTTTACTGGATGTTTCAGACTGGTTCGTAACTGCACATGTACACTTTTTTTTAGACAAAATCTTATAGTAAATACCGTTTGACTCAAAGTCATAGGCGAATGTGTTAATGGCGACAATGAGCATCAACACCAAAGTGAATAATTTCTTTTGCATAGTAGTTCCTTGTTTATTTGTTAAGACTAATTATTTGGATATCAGACAGAATATCCTCGTTGCGATTAAGCATAAGGGTAGACAATAATTCATCCTTGGCAAAATTGCACAACTCTTCATAATGAAGTTCTTTTGGTATTTAATCGCAAGCTAAATCAATTTCTTGCGGTACTCCGTTAAGTACATATCGTACCCTAACGCTTTTGTAATTTTTTTTATGCACCATAAAAAGCATTTTAAAGTTAGACAATGTGTTATTTTAAAATGCGTCGCCAAAGTTTTCATGCTACCCTACGGATACAAAACGTGGACGAAACCTGTCCGCGTTGCAGCCGTAGGAAATGCTGAGAATACGACAAGTAACGTCCACGATACCGCAGACGTTCGCTATTGTTTCGTATTCTATGCATCTTTTGAAATTTCCTACGTTTCAACGCGCATGACGAATAGCAAACGCTAATTTTTATTCCTCAAAAATGAATCATGCAACCCTCTGGTAGCAATTATCACCGCAAATTTATCATTTTTTTTGTTATGTACAAAACTTTTCCCAAGTTTTTTATGAGTTTATGCTATTTGGTAATACTATAATAATTCGCCTTAGAGTATTCTGTGGGACTTTACTTCACGAACCGCAGCCTGATCCACGCCCAGCGCGGTATCATGCGCCACGCAGCCACGAGCAACCGATAGCGCCAATCGATGGTCACTACCTTCTTGCCGCGCTCCACCGCATTCACGATGTCCGCCGCCACGTGCTCCGCTGAGAGTTGCAGCGGGAAATGGCTGCCGGCGATAAGGTCGGTAGCCACGAAACCCGGCCGTATGTCGGTGATGCTGATTGGCAGGGGG
>OGOX01002171.1_pt1 | contig 11625 bp, 10 predicted proteins | sample 1552761 | NCBI WGS metagenome assembly OGOX01 (sample SAMEA2580212, study PRJEB22360) | human gut metagenome | biome: human gut; feature: human-associated habitat; material: faeces | place: Denmark | collected 2008/2010
TCTGCAGGTTTCTGTACTTGCCGACCCATACTTTTTCACTGCCTACATAGGCGCGTTTTTCAAATTTTGCAAGCATAACAGGTTCTCACAATTCACTATGTCAATAAATGTCCATATATGGGAAAAGAATTGCTTTCATTCGGTGTCGGAATGGTATAATATTAACACAAAGATTCAAGAAAAGCAATGATTTAAAGGTGAAATGCACAAATCGCAGGAGCGCGGAAATCCTGCTAGTTGTATGAATGACCTTTTTCTTCCTGGCTACATGGTTGGTGATCGCGACACTGCCTGCACAGCGAAGAAGCGGAGAGTTAGATTGACTGACGCAAATAGAAGAATCAAGAACACAAGGTGGTGAAAAGGTACCGAACAAAATTGTATCCCTCATAGCAAGCGGTGCTTGCAGCCAAGGCACACACATTTTCAATCAAAATGGAAAGAAGGATAAACGATGACACACAGAAAACGTACTTCTATCTTATTGGTGATTTCATTCGTATTGATTTTGGTTGGCAGTTTCTTTTCTAACGCAATCAACACGGATTTTGGAAAAATTAAAACAGATCGCCTCTATCTGATGAATGACAATGGTTATACGGTAAGTGCAAGAATTTATATCCCCAAAACGGCAACGCTGAACAGCACCCCATTTGTTAGACAGTATGATATACTATCTAACAAGTGGGGTGTTTTGCTATGCCAAAAGGAGTACCAAACAAACGATATACGCCGGAGTTCAAGAGAATGGTTGTAGAAACCATGAAAAAAGAACATCTGAGTATCTATGCAGCGATGCAGGAATTTGGAATTAACGACCATAAAATTATAGAGCGTTGGGAACGCATTTATTTGGAAGAAGGGCCGGAAGGCTTGTCGGTTGAGCGACGGGGCCGCAGCAGCACTGGTCGGTCAAAGAAACTGCCAAAAGAGGTAGAAGAAGATCTGTTGGCCGAAGTGCAGCGACTGCGTGCGGAGAATGACTACCTAAAAAATTTGCAAGCCTTGGTTTTGGAAGACGAGCGACGCCAGCACAAAAAACGCTGGTAGTTCAGAAGCTAAGGCAAAAACACGCACTCAGTATTCTGCTCTCAATCGCTCAACTACCCCGTGCCACTTTCTACTATCATTTGAAGCAGATGCAGAAAGAAGACAAATATGCATCTGTTAAGGAAGAAATCACAACGATTTACCACGAAAACAGGGGCCGGTACGGCTATCGCCGGATCACGGCAGAACTTCGCAAGCGCAATTTCCTCCTGAACCACAAGACTGTCCAGCGGCTTATGAAAGAGTTGGGCTTAGTTTGCCGTGTCAGGATGAAGAAGTATCGCTCTTATAAGGGAGAAGTGGGCAAAATCGCACCAAATCTGCTAAATCGGGATTTCCATGCCGAAAAGCCGAATCAGAAATGGGTCACGGATGTGACGGAGTTCAGCCTGTTTGGAGAGAAGCTCTACCTGTCCCCGATTCTCGATCTGCACAGCAGCGATCTGGTCAGTTACACCATATCGGATCATCCTGTACTCAGCATGGTAACCACCATGCTGGACGAGGCGTTTGCAAAGATCCCGGCCGGAACAAAACTGATTCTCCATTCTGACCAGGGCTGGCAGTACCAACACAAACAATACCAACAGATGCTCCGGGAGAAAGGTGTTCGCCAGAGCATGAGCCGCAAGGGAAACTGTCTGGACAATGCTGTGATAGAAAATTTCTTCGGGCTGCTCAAAAGTGAGCTGCTGTATTTGCAGGAGTTCCGCTCCATGGAACACTTCAAACTGGAACTGATCGAATATCTGGATTACTACAACAACCGCAGGATCAAGGCAAAGCTAAAGGGCTTGCCGCCTGCAATTCACAGACAGCAAGCCCTTTCGGCTGCTTGAACAATTTTTACTTCAAAATATTGTCTAACTTTTTGGGGTCACTTCAGATGGGGATGGTTGTTCTTTTTGCGCTTTTTTGACGGTTGAGAAAAACAATAGTCAAAAAATCGGGAGGCATTATGCAAAGTGGAAAGCTAACGTACATAGGTTATGTGCTCTTACAGAGCTTTTTCTATGCTCTTTGTAATCCGCTGGCCAAAATTGCTTATAGAAGTATCTCTCCGTTATGGTTGCTTGCAATTCGCTTTTCAGTTGCGGCCGCACTGTGTACCGCTTTTTGGGGCAAAAAAATGCTACACGAAGTAAGGAAGTTAAGCCCTTCTGTTTGGCTGGGGTCCTCCCTATGCTGTGCAGGTGCGTTTATTGCAGGGAATCTTGCCCTTGAGTATGCATCTGCGACAAATGTCGGTTTTATTATTTCGTTGTCTTTTCTCTTTACGCCGTTTTTTTCATTCGTAGCAATGCAAAGAAAAATTAAGCTTGGTCAAATCGCGCTGCAAATGGTTACGGTGCTTGGCATGTTCCTACTGTGTTGTAATGGTGGACAGTTTTCGTTTGGCTTGGGCGAACTTTTGGCGCTGGGAAATGCGCTTTTCCTGGCGGGCCTTTTGGCGTTTGGAGAATCTGCGAGCAAGCGAATGAGCATTTGGAGCGTTACAACGCTTCAGATATACGCAGCGGCAGTCTTTTGCGGGCTTTTCGCGCTGGCGTTTGGTGGTAATGTTTCGTAGCTTTATGCGGTGACGTGGGATGCGTGGCTGATTTTGCTATATCAGATACTGTGCTGCACCTTGGCTGCCTACTATTTGCAGCATGTGGCAGTTAAGCATTTGTCCGCTGTGACTGTATCGGCGGTACAGTGTACTCAGCCGATTATAACAGTGGGGCTGTCCTGGTTGATGCTTGATGAGTCACTGTCCACAACCGGGCTAATTGGCGCGGGAATTATCATGGGCTGTCTACTGCTGGACAGCGTATTGTCAAAAAAGCACGGGAAATTGATTTGACGAAAATTTGATTTTGGACAGGTAGTCTATAGATAAATAAGAAATGTTACCGATTTGTGATTGGGAAGAATGGACACAAATGTAGGTGATCAAGATAACCAGCAAGATCATTTTCTGTGTGCGTCCTTCTTTTATCAAAACATATTTTACAAAAGGAGAGATACGCAATGGGCAAATTGAGATTTACTTTCGCAGATGGCAGTTATGTTATTGGCTCCGTATTGGAAAAAGAGGAGCCTGAGTGCAGCGCAAAGATCTATGAACTGGTAGCAAATGGTCCTGTTAGGCTGGCGTGCTACAATACAGTTTCTACTGGCGGCTTCATCGCGGGTTTTCCACGCCCACCTAAGGAACCCGTTCTCGCAGGTACGCAAGTTGATGGTATCGGCAACCACAATAAGATTATTTACGATTTGATTCCCGGTGAAATTTGCTGGACGGGCTGGAACTTCTGGTTCAGTTATCTGCCAAATACCGAGCCAGTCGGTATTGGAGGGCCTGTAACGGTTATTATTGATCCGGAATATATGGATACATATATTGCCGCATGCAATAAGATCTGGGAAAACCAGTATAGTGAGCATGTGCTTCCTGTAATCGTTGTTGAAAAGGAGGTTAAGTAAGATGGCTATGAATTGGAGAGAAGTCAAAAACGAAATTGAAGCCGAGATTGACAAAATCTGGTTTGATGAGCCACTGGAACTTACGCTTTCCAAACGTGGCATTTTCCCGAGCGGCGCTGGTGCCCATGCCCAGGCAGCGGGCAACTTTGTGTTTTTATTTGCCGATACGCATGCAATCGGCGGGTTCGTAATCGAAGCACCAATGTATACTTTCCTGAGCGATCCAAACTTCACGCTGGAGCATTGTAAGACAATTTTTACGGCAATTAATATGAATAAGTGTCGCATTATGGGGGCAAATCATGGCCCCAATAGTAAGTGCCCTGCTGCATGGTTAAATATGCCGAAATTCCAGAAGTTCTATCTGGACATTGAGGCATGTCTGGATACAGTTAAGACCAAAGAAGAACTGCGCAGCCTGCTCTGGAGTTGGTTTAACTATGTTGACCGATTCAACAAATGGGTTTACGTTCTCTTCCCGTGGGACTTAATCGGTAAGGAGATTCCTCTTGTTACCGGCAAGGACATTTCCGAAAAAGACCTTGCCCTGTGCGAGGAGGCTGGACTGTTCTGAACGGAACCTTAGGACGGTTATCTGAATGAGAAAGGCAGGAGGGCGAACGGAATAGAACGTCTCTTTTCCACTTGTCCTCCTGCTAGATAAGAGCGGTCGAGTGTGGCCGCACGGCAGTTACAACAGAGATAAAACAGAGTATGTATACCATTACATTTTTTGGGAGGAATAGAAAATGAACGACGCAACCACTAACGAAACAAAGAAAGGCGGATGTGTTCCCCTTTGGCAAGTCGCTGTTCTGTTTATCTTCTTGCTCGCATCAATCCTGGTTTCTACAAGAATGTTGGGAAGTTCTGCGCATATTCCGCTTCTGCTGGCTACAATCCTTGCTACCTTTATGGCGCTCGGTTCCGGTTATAAGTATGCCGATCTTGAGGAGGGTATGGCCGAATCGATCAAATCGGCTGCACAAGCGATTCTGTTGATGCTGATTGTTGGAATCGTGGTCGGCCTCTGGATTTTGGGCGGCATTGTTCCGTCAATGATATATTATGGCCTACAGATCCTTTCTCCGTCCTTCTTTTTGGTTGCATCATTACTGATGTGTTCCGTTATCTCGGTAATGACGGGCTCCTCTTGGACCACTATCGGCACGCTTGGTGTTGCGCTGATGGGCGTCGGTATGGGCCTTGGCGTTCCGAGCGCTATGACCGCCGGTGCGATCATCTCTGGTGCTTATTTTGGCGATAAAATGTCTCCACTCTCCGAAACTACGAACCTTGCTCCTGCGATGGCGGGTACGGATGTATTCTCTCACGTTAAGCACATGGCTAAGACTACGCTACCGGCTTATGTGATTGCGGCGATCCTGTTTACCGTGCTGGGCCTATCTTTCCGCGACCATACGGTGGACCCTGCGACCATCAATTCTTATCTTGACTGTCTCGAGAGCACGTTTACAATCTCACCCATCATGCTTATCCCGCCCATTTGCGTGATCTTGATGGTCATTATGAAGGTTCCTGCGATTCCGGGTATGATTGCTGTCGCTTTTTTGGGTAGTATTTTTGCGGGAGTTTTTCAGGGAGCGTCCATGTCGCAGATTTTTGCAGCGGCTTACACAGGATTCCGTGCAGATACTGGCATCGAAGCAGTTAACAATCTTCTCAATCGTGGAGGTCTTTCCAGTATGCTGGATACGATTGCATTGATTCTCATTGCGCTTTCTTTTGCGGGAGTCTTGGATCGGTCTGGAATGATTAACGAAGTCTGTGCGGCAATGCTTAAGCGTGCTAAGACAGAGCGAGCCCTGCTGACGGCGGCATTGCTGACGACCATTCTTTGCACATTTACGACGCATGCTTATGTTACGATGGTCGTCAACGGACGTATGTACCGCGATGAGTTTAAGAAGCGCAATCTGCACCCTGCAAATCTTTCACGCATTCTGGAAGACGGCGGAACGCTTTGCTGCCCCCTGTGTCCGTGGAGTTCTGATGGCGTTTACGCTTCTGCAACGCTGGGCGTCGCGACGGGAAGCTACTGGATGTATTGCTTTCTCAATCTAATCAACCCCATCATTTCACTGATTTGCTGTCAGACAGGGTGGACGATTGCCCATATGTCAGCTGATGATGCGGAAAAGGATGTTGTGACTCTGTAAAAGAAATAAAGTCACATCTCCTTGCCGCAGACAAGAACGAAAACAGATAGGAGATTATCAATGAACAAAGTGATCCTTAACGGCGTGGATTTGAAAGTCGAAGACGTTGTCAATGTTGCCCGCAACGGTTATCAGGTCGAGATTGACAAGGACTGCATGGCGCATATCGCCGAAGTCCGCAACTACATGGAGAGTGAATGGATGCGCGATGATGCGCCCGCCGTTTACGGCTTTAACACGGGCCTTGGCAAGCACAAAGATCACAAGGTCACAATCGAAGAGAGTGATCTGCATCAGTATCGTACCGTTTTGTCCCACTGCGGCGGTGTCGGTGATCCGGCTCCCGAGGAAGTAGTCCGTGCGGCCATGTGTGTCCGCCTGAACGCCTTCTGCCGCGGCGTTTCCGGCCTGCGTCCGGTCGTTGTTGAGCGCCTTGTCGAGCTGCTCAACAAGGGTGTGCATCCCGTCGTGCCCTGGCAGGGCAGCGTCGGTGCCTGCGGCGATCTCGCCCCCATGGCTCACATCGTCTCCGTCCTCATCGGCGTTCCTCAGGCGGAAGCGTTCTATCAGGGGGAGCGTATGCCCGCTCAGGAAGCGCTAAAGAAGGCCGGCATCACTCCCGTTGAGTTCCAGCTCAAGGCCAAGGACTGCTTGGCTCTGCTGAACGGCACCACGATGTTCGCCGGCATGGCCTGCCTGAACGTCCATGATGCCGAGCGCCTGTACAAGCTCTCCGAGATCACCACGGCCCTGTCTCTTGAAGCCATCCGCGGCGAGACCCGTGCGTTTGACAAGCGCATCCAGGAGGCGCGTCCCTATGCCGGACAGATCAAGGCCGCTGCCAACGTGATGAAGCTCGTCGAGGGTTCCACCCGTGTTACCGAGGACGCCCGCAAGGTCCACCTCGAGCACGACATCATGCATCCGTACTATCAGGAGCGCGTGCAGGATAACTACTGCTTCCGATGCATGCCACAGGTGCAGGGTGTCTGCCGCGAGAACCTTGACTATGTCAAGCACCTCGTCGAGGTCGAGATCAACGCCGCGACCGATAACCCGCTGATTTTCCCCAAGGGCGACGGTCACTACGAGTTCCTCTCTGGCGGCAATTTCCACGGTGAGCCCACCGGCTTCGCCATGGATATCCTGACGATGTCCCTTGTCGAGATCGGCAACGTTGCGGATCGCCGCTGCTTCACCATGTGCGACCCGACCATCAGCTATGGTCTGCCTCTGGCTCTCGCTGGTGAGCCCATCGGCCTGAACTACGGTTACAACATCATCTGCTGCTCCACCTCCGCTCTGGCCTCCGAAAACAAGACGCTGGCGTTCCCGTCCGTGTGCGACAACATCCCGACCAAGGCCAACCAGGAAGACCATGTCTCCATGGCTCCGTGGGCTGCACGCAAGACCAAGCTCGTGATCGAGAACCTCGAAAAGATCCTCGGCATCGAATTGCTGCTTGCCTCTCGCGGTATCTGGATCACCCAGGATGAGTTGGGCCAGTTCAACCTCGGCAAAGGCACGTCCATTGCTTACGAGAAGGTTAACGAGCTGATCAAATTCCAGAAAGAAGATATCTACATGGGCAACCAGTCCAAGGCTACGATCAGCCTGATCGAGTCCGACGAGCTGCTCAACGCCGTCGAGGCCGCCGTCGGCGAACTGTAATACCTCTCGTCCTTCATACAGGCAATTGGCACGCTATGCAGCGTGCCAATTGCCCTATCACATTAGTAAGGTTTCCAGCATTATCCAATTGTTATTATTGGCCTTATTTGCTATAGTTTTTATGGCGACCATTTTTCGGGGTAGATAAGATGAATACGATAGCAGAGGAAAATTTATGCAAGAACTGACAGTTTTTTTGCTGGGGCAAGGGCGATTCTATGCGGATGGTAAACAGGTTGTGCTTCCATTCAAGCAGGCTGAGGCGCTGCTGTATTACCTTCTGCTTGAAAAATCAGCATTTCGTCCCAAAATAGCAGACATTATCTGGGGAGATAGCCAAGGAGAGGAAAGAATCAAATCCAATATGCGAAATGCAATCTATGTGATTCGCAAGGCGTTCGGATCAGATTTTCTTCTTCGAGGACAGGGCAACACTATTCAGATTAATCCAGCAATCAAAATAAACAGAGATATCGACCAGCTGGAAAGGGACGATGTGAGGTGCTTTGACTTCTACGCGGGAGACTTTCTTGAAGACTTTTCCCTTAAAGATAATGAATACTATAATGAGTGGTTGCTGAATACGCGGCAGTATTTTCGCCACGAGTATCAGAAAAGACTCAATATGGCATTGCAGCAATTTTTTGCAGAAGGTAATTATACCGATGGAGAAGCAATATGTCGTCGGTTGATTGCCCTGGATGAGTTCGATGAGTCCAGCTATGCGTGCCTGATTGAAATATATCGTCGGCGCGGCGAATACTCGTCAGCTATTACCCTCTTCAATCAGATGGAAAAATTGCTGGCGGAAGAGCTGTTCCTGGCTCCCAGCAGAGAATTGGCAGATTTGATTCAAGTTGTCAAACAGGAGAGAAATGAAAAAGTCCAACAGGCGATTGCCCAGAAGCGAGGGATCATTCAACAAGGGGCGACAGTGGGCAAGCCCTTCTATGGCCGTACGACAGAAAAAGGAAAGGTTGCTGAAATAGTTACATGTTTCATAGAAGGGGGACACGCCAAAAGTGTTGCCGTTACGGGAGAAGCAGGGATTGGGAAAACCTGCCTTTTTCAGAATATTCTCCATGAGACTGACGATGGAAGCGTACTGCTGTTCCAAACATGTTGCTATCGGGCTGAGGAGCATTACATTCTCAAACCGTGGCAAACCGTTTTTGAACAGATGAACAGCGCTCTCTGCAAAATGGGCGCTGAGACGGAGAACTCATTTTTCCGCACAGCGGTATCACATATTTTCCCGTTTCTGTATAGCAATCAGTTTGAGCCGATTGATCAGGATGAGATTACGACAGAGCATTATGACAGCAATCAACGGGCGATTACTTATGCCTTGATCCGTTTATCAAAACAGAAAAGACTGATTTTCTATTTCGACGATCTACAATGGGCGGATGCAATGACAATTTCGCTGTTGCGGGACGTTTTGACATCTGCGCAAAATGATAGAATACTGTTTTTGCTTAGTTGCAGGGATGAAAGGCATCAGTATGTCAGTTCATTTCTTGAGGATATGCGCTCGGCGGGGTTCATCTCGGAAATCAAGTTAAAACGGTTTGGGTTCAGCGACACGATAGGACTTGCAAATATGCTGTTGCCGGAGCAGTTCAATTCCTACGAATTGCAGAGGCGGCTATTCCGCGAAACCGAAGGAAATCCATTTTTCATTATCGAGACGGTCAATAACATTAAATTCAACGGTTCTGTAGGCGACATTACGCCCAACATGAGAGATACCATCCGACTGCGTACGATGCTTTTGCCGCCGGAAGAGAAAAATATACTGAGCCTGCTCTCCTTTTTCTTTGATGGAGCGACATTTGATATGCTGCTTGCACTGTCGAACAAGGAAGAGTACGACCTTATCAATATTCTTGAATCCTTGATGGGAAAGCAGTTGATCCGCGAAGTCAAGATGTCAGACGAGGTTGTGTTCCAATTTGGCCACCAGAAGATATTGGAGTATGTTTATGGAGAACTTTCCATGACTAAACGCCGGATTCTGCACGAGAGAATAGCGGCATGCTTTGAAAAGCAGCTTCATAATGACGGCAGAGATGCTCCGGTTTACGCAAAACTGATGTATCACTTTGACCGTGCGGGCAACCAGCGCAAATATCTGAAGTATCACATTGAGTATGTTTATTGCTATCTGAATTTGTCACACGAGTATTATCCAATTCTTGGCGAGAGACCGTTCTTGACAGGACAGTATGACGAGTTGAACCTGCCGGATACAAACAAGGATGCGATTTTCCGCTTGCTGAATAATATTAAAGGACTTGTTGAGAAGAATCTTGAAGAGTTTAGTGACGAGGACGGCAGAGGATTTCTCTCTGATTACTACCATATGATGGGCCGCTATCATATCCGGAAGGTTGAGTATGTGCAAGGAGAACCATACATACGCCGCTTGATTGAACTGAACAGAGGCGTAAACACGGAACAGTGTCGGAACAATATGATTAAAGCGTACCGTCAGTTGATTTGTATCTATATAGACCGCTACGAAACGGATAAGATGCGGGAAGTGATTGATGCGGCGGTGGAAGTCTTGAACGAGAACAGCAAGGCGGAGGAAAGGGCAATCTGGCTTCGCCTTTCCGGGCTTTGGGCAATTATGTCGGGGCGGATTAGGGAAGGCAGGGAATACCTGCATACAGCAGTGTCCATTTTTGAAAGTTCCCCAGAGAAGCAAACATACCTTTTCAATCTGGCCGCCTCCTATGCGTGGTTGGGCGAAGCGGATCGAAAAAGCATGAATTATGTGTCTGCAATGCAATACTATCAGCAGGCGATAAATATTTGTACGAAGAATTATCTTACGGGCGGCATCGCGACCTTTTATACTTATGCAGGGCAGGCTGCCTTTGACAGCGGCGATATGGATGAGGCGGACTACTATCTGTCTCAAGCGGTGGAGCAGTTCAATAAGGTTGAGTTAATGTGGGGGCGCGGTATTGCTTTTGCGTACTATGGACTTCTGCATATTGTCAGAGGACGCGATGAAGAAGCAATCAGCCTATTTGTTAAGGCGGAAGACTATGCGCACAGGTTAGATAGCCGTTATGAGCTCGGCGTTATCAACCGAATCTATGCACAGCTTTGTCGCAAAGTGGAAAAACAGCCGATGCATTACAGTGCTATTGCAGAATATTTGAAAGAGAAAACAAATGTTTACTATCATAGAGCGAAAGCGTGCTTGGAAGAGGTCTTTTCCCCTGTGGACCATATGTACCTTGACCAGATAGAAAAAGAAAGAAAAGAAAAGTCAAATCAGGAGGAACAATATGGCGGATAAGACTTATAGGATACAAATGACGTTGAATCATGAGCGGCGCACATTTTTTGTTACACAAGGGGAGACGTTGCTACAGCTTTTGAGAGAGCAGGCACGTCTGACGGGTACAAAAAAGGGATGTGACTTGGGGGAATGCGGGGCTTGCACGGTCATTATGGACGGGCGTGCTGTCAATTCCTGCTGCGTGTTTGCGCTCTGTGCGGATGGCAGTACAGTGGAGACCATCGAAGGAATCGGCACCCCGGAGCATTTGCACCCGCTGCAGCAGGCGTTCATCGACGTGGGTGCGATCCAGTGCGGCTTCTGTACACCTGGCATGATTATGGCGGCAAAGGCGTTGCTCGACAGCAATCCTCACCCAACGGGCGAGGAAATCCAGGCGGCTATGTCAGGAAATCTGTGTCGCTGCACGGGTTACACGAAGATTGAGCAGGCTATTGCGGTGGCAGCGAAAGTTATAGACGCATATGCAAATGGAAAGGAGACGCGGACGTAATGGAGGAACGTAATTTTGCTGTCATCAACCATGAGACTCCGCGTCTGGAATCCATTGACAAGGCGACCGGCTCTGGAAAATATACTGACGATCTTTCCGTGCCCAATATGGCGTATGCCGTGCTGGTGCGCAGCCCCTACTCCCACGCGAAGGTACTAAGCATCAACATGAGCGAGGCGGAAAGGGTGCCGGGCTATCTTGGTTGCGCGCTGCCTAAGGATTCACCACAGGTATATTTCAATTGCTCGGGTAACCCGCCGTCTCCGCTGTTGATGGCGGACGAACGGGTGCTGACGGATGAGCCGCTGGTGTTGGGAGATCGCGTGGCAGTGGTTGCGGCGGAAACGGAGACAGCTGCTCGTGCCGCCGCCGAAGCTGTAAAGGTGGAATATGAGGTCATTGCGCCGGTACTGGATGTGAAGGCCGCACTTGCCCCAAATACC
>OGOX01002173.1_pt1 | contig 11621 bp, 8 predicted proteins | sample 1552761 | NCBI WGS metagenome assembly OGOX01 (sample SAMEA2580212, study PRJEB22360) | human gut metagenome | biome: human gut; feature: human-associated habitat; material: faeces | place: Denmark | collected 2008/2010
ATGCCTATTGGGTATACGAGGTGTAATAAATGACATTAATATCTAATCTGATAAACGGAATAAGCCTGGGAAGCGTTTATGCAATCATTGCCTTGGGCTATACAATGGTATACGGTATTGCAAAAATGCTTAACTTTGCGCATGGTGACGTTATCATGGTCGGCGCATATATTTCATTCTGTATGACAACGTATCTTAAGCTGCCGCCTATCGTATCGATTCTCGGCGCAATGGTTGTCTGCACGCTGCTCGGTATTCTTATCGAGGGTCTTGCATACAAGCCTCTGCGTAAGGCAGGCTCGCTTGCAGTACTTATCACTGCAATCGGCGTAAGCTACTTTTTGCAGAATGTCGCTCTCCTTATTTGGGGCAGCGCTCCGAAAACCTTCCGCAGCGTTGTGTCGTTCGGTTCGATTTCGCTCTTCGGCGGAAAGCTTATCATAACCCCCGAATCGATTATCACAGTTGCGGCATGTCTTATTATCATGGTTGCCCTCACGGCATTTACAAAAAAATCAAGAATGGGCAAGGCAATGCGCGCCGTGTCGGAGGATAAGGATGCGGCTGAGCTTATGGGTATCAACGTAAACTTCACCATATCGCTCACATTTGCAATCGGCAGCGCTTTGGCGGCAATTGCCGGCGTGCTTCTTTGCTCGGCATATCCCGTACTTATCCCGACAACCGGTTCAATGCCCGGTATCAAGGCGTTTACCGCTGCGGTTATCGGCGGCATAGGCTCAATTCCCGGAGCGATGATAGGCGGCGTACTTTTAGGCCTCATTGAAAAAATATGCCTTAGTATTCCCGCAATAAGCGCATATACTACCGCGATTGAATTCGGTCTTCTTATTCTAATACTTTTGGTTAAACCCATCGGTCTTTTAGGTAAGAAAAGAAGGGTGAAGGTGTAAGCATTGGAATACATTAAAAATATTAAAAAATCATACAAGCTTAAATACAATATTACATATTATATCATTATTGCCGTAGTGGCTGTAACCGCTGTTATGGCGGCGTCGGGAGATCTCAAGCGCTCAACTATGGGTCTTCTTGCGAGAATTGCTTACAGTATTATTATGGCGCTGTCGCTTAATCTGGTAGTAGGATTTTTAGGTGAGCTCAGTCTCGGACACGGCGGTTTTATGTGCGTCGGCGCGTATATCGGCTGTTTCTGCGCGAATTATCTTCATAAGATCATCGGCAGCCCTCTTTTGGTTTTAATCATTTCAATGCTTATAGGAGCTTTATCCGCCGCATTTTTCGGATTTATTATAGGACTGCCTGCGTTAAGGCTTAAGGGAGATTACTTGGCGATAGTAACCCTTGCCTTCGGCGAAATAGTGCGTAATATTTTTAAAAATCTCCCGTGGTTCGGCGGAGCGATGGGGCTTTCTACCGTAACCTACAGCTCCGACAGCCTTTTCGTGGTCGGATTTATAGTTGTTATACTTGTGCTTTTCTTAAGCCAAAACCTTATTCGCAGTAAGCACGGAAGAGCCGTAACGGCTATACGCGACAATGAAATTGCCGCAAAGGCAATGGGTATCAACGTTACCTTTTACAAGCTGCTTATTTTTGTAATCTCCGCCGCATTTGCCGGAGTCGCGGGCGTTATTTACGGTCACTTCACAACCCCCGTCATGTATTCTTTCTTCTCTTACAACTACTCCATAGAGGTTTTGGTAATGGTAGTTTTAGGCGGTATGGCAAGTCTTAACGGTTCAATAATTGCCGCTACGCTTATTACGGTTGTGAACTTCCTTTTGCAAGACAATCTCTCGGGCGACCTTGCGGCGCTGAGACTTTTGATATACGCTTTGATCCTTATTATAGTTGTTCTGTTTAACAATTCGCCCGCCTTTGAGCCTATAAAGGAGAAACTTGGTATTCACAAAATTTTTGAAAAGGTGTTCTCACGGCGTAAGCCCGGCACCATTACCGACGATAAAGCAGATTGGAATAAAATAGAAACCAAGATTCCGATGGACGAGGTTCTAAGCGTTGATTTCCGTACCGAAGAAGCGTCTTCGGAGCGTGATTCCGAAGAGAAGGAGGGAAATGACAATGGCTGACGTTGTTTTAAAGATTGAAGACCTTGGCATTGCTTTCGGCGGATTACACGCCGTCGACCATCTTAATCTTGAAGTTAAAGAAAAGCAGATTTACGGTCTTGTCGGACCCAACGGCGCGGGTAAAACCACCGTTTTCAATATGCTCACAGGCGTTTACCAGCCAACCACAGGTACCTTTTCCCTCTGCGGAGAGACCTTAAACGGAAAAACGCAGGAAATGATCAATCGCAAGGGAATCGCGCGTACCTTTCAAAATATCCGCCTTTTCACCAATATGAGCGTTATCCGCAATGTAATGGTAGGACTGCACAATCAGCCCGAATTTAAATGCGGCGCGTTTTCAAGTATGCTGCGTTTACCGAAGTTTTATAAAACTGAAAACGCAATGCGTGACAGAGCTAAAGAAATTCTCCAAATTTTCGGTCTTTTGGAGGAGCGCAACAGCCTTTCCTCCAATCTTCCCTACGGTAAGCAAAGGAAATTAGAAATTGCGCGCGCTATGGCGACTAACCCGAAGCTCCTGCTTTTGGACGAACCCGCCGCGGGAATGAACCCCAACGAAACCTCCGAGCTTATGGACATTATCCGTTTTATTCGCGATGAGTTCAATATTTCCGTTCTCCTAATAGAGCACGATATGAGATTTGTTTCGGGGCTCTGCGATGAAATTACCGTTCTTAATTTCGGCACAATGTTAGCGCAGGGCGACGCGCAGACCGCACTGAATGACCCCGAGGTTATTCGTGCCTATATCGGAGGGTAAAAAGTATGGCGTTACTTGAAATAAAGGACTTACAGGTTTTTTACGGCGTTATACAGGCGCTTAAGGGAATCGATTTCACCGTGAACGAAGGTGAAATCGTTACCCTAATAGGCGCGAACGGCGCGGGAAAAACCACTATTATGCAAAGTATTATGGGTCTTATCCCAATTCACTCGGGCAGCGTTCATTATGACGGACGCGACATAACCAAAATGCCCGGTCATAAAATCGTTAATCTCGGAATGACGCAGGTGCCCGAGGGCAGAAGAATTTTTCAGGAATTAACCGTTTATGAAAATCTGCTTATGGGCGCTTATACGGGGAAAAATAAGGCGCAAATTAAAAAGGATATTGAGGCTACCTGCACCCGCTTCCCAAGACTCGGCGAGCGTAAAAACCAGATCGCGGGCACCCTTTCGGGCGGCGAACAGCAGATGCTTGCTATGGGCAGAGCTATGATGTGCCACCCAAAGCTGCTTATGCTTGACGAGCCCTCAATGGGACTTTCCCCCCTGCTTGTCGACGAGGTTTTTGACATTATAAAGGACTTTCGAGACAGCGGCACAACCATTTTACTCGTAGAGCAGAATGCAAATAAGGCGCTCGATATCTGCGACCGTGCCTATGTCCTTGAAAACGGCAAAATCGTGCTTTCGGGAACAGGAACAGAACTTGCCCAAAGCGACTCGGTTAAAAAAGCCTACTTGGGCGGTTAATAATAAAGACAAAACAACCCGTAAACGCTCGGTTTACGGGTTATTTTTTTATATGCCTTTAGAACATCGAAATTTGATTCGTATCAGGCAGGTCGTTCATAGCGCCCAATTCCGCTAAATTCTGAATAATGGTTTTGGAGACCCCTGCCTCTAACTGGAAGTCTTCAATAGAGACGAAATTGCCTTTCTGCGCCGCCTCGTAGATAGAGTACGCCGCCTTTTCGCCTACTCCCGAAAGCGCGCCGAAGGGCAGACGCATTTTGCCGTCCTCGGGAAGGTATTTCATAGCGTGGGATTTGGTAATATCAATCGGTAGCACCCCTATTCCTCGGGACATCATCTCATTGAAAATCAGCATATTGTTGTATACGTCAAGCTCCTTTTTGGTAGCCTCCTTACCCTTTGCCTTAATATTTTGGAGATACCGCCTTACCGAGTCCTTACCCTGCATTACGGTCGGAACGTCGACGTCCTCGGGACGGGCGGTAAAGTAGGCGCAGTAAAACTCAAGCGGGCGGTGCACCTTGTACCACGCAAGCCGCAGAGCCGAGATAACATACGCCGCAGCGTGAGCCTTCGGGAACATATACTTAATCTTGTGACAGCTGTCGATATACCATTCGGGAACGCCGTGGGAGCGCATTTCCTCCTCCATAGCCCCCCATTCCTCGGCGGAAACCTTACCCTTAGCGACAAGTCCTTTACGCACGGTCTCGGTAATCTTGAATGCCTTTCCCTCTTCAAGCCCCTTATGAATAAGGTAGACCATTATGTTATCACGGGTTCCTATAACCTCGGAAATCGTGCAGGTGCCGTTGTCAATAAGGTCCTTAGCGTTTCCGAGCCACACGTCCGTACCGTGGGAAAGACCCGAAATCTGTAAGAGGTCGGAGAAATTTTTAGGCTGGCAGTCCATAAGCATTTCTCTTACAAATGGGGTGCCGAACTCGGGCAGACAGTAGGTACCTGTTTGCGAATCTATTTCATCGGGAGTAACCCCCAAAGCCTCGGTCGAAGTAAAAAGACTGTAAACCTCGGGGTCGCTCATTGAAACGTCGTTTACAGGGATACCCGTGTATTCCTCAAGGTATTTATATGTAGTCGGTACAACATGACCTAATTCGTCCAACTTTAAAATCGTATCGTGAATGGAGTGGAAGTCAAAATGTGTGGTTATTATGTCGGAATTGACATCGTCCGCCGGGTGCTGAACGGGGCAGAAATCGTAAATCGTCTTGTCCCTCGGCACAATTATCATTCCCGCGGGGTGCTGACCTGTGGTTTGCTTGATCTGCGCCTTTTCAACAAGGGAAGCCAAGCGGTTTAATTCCGCGTTGCTGAGTGTCACGCCCTTTTTCTCGGCATACGCCTTTGCGAAGCCGAAGGCGGTCTTTTCCGCAACCGTCGAGATAGTACCCGCTTTAAAGACATTTTCTCTGCCGAAAAGGGTTTCGGTGTACTTCTGCACTGAAGTTTGGAACTCGTCCGAGAAGTTAAGGTCTATATCAGGAACCTTATCCCCCTTAAATCCTAAGAAGGTCTCGAACGGAATATCGTGACCGTTGCGGTTGAAGGTGGCTCCGCATTTAGGACAGTTCTTTTCGGGCAAATCGAAGCCCGAGCCCACCTCGCCCTTTAAGAAAAACTCGCTGTGCTGACAATTAGGGCAGACATAGTGGGGCGGCAGAGGGTTGACCTCGGAAATTCCAGCCATTGTTGCGACAAAGGAGGAGCCGACCGAACCACGCGAGCCGACCAAATAGCCGTTTTCCTCGCTGTAGGCAACTAACTTCTGCGCCGAAATATACATTATGGAAAATCCATTGTTGATAATTGAGTTGAGCTCCTTATCAAGCCGCTTTTCCACCACTTCGGGCAGGGGGTCGCCGTAGAGCTTGTGGGCGTTGTCCCAGCATATGTTTCTAAGTAGATCGTCCGAACCCTCAATTACAGGCGGATAGTTACCGTCGGGCACGGGGATAACGTCATCGTCAATCATATCGGCGATTTTGTTCGGGTTGTCGATAACAAATTCCTTTGCGCGTTCACCGAAATAGTCGAAATCGCTTAGCATTTCATCGGTGGTTTTAAGGTAGAGTGGGGCTTGATTGTCAAAATCGTCAAAGCCCTGCCCCGCCATAAGAATTTTACGTATAATATCGTCGCTCTTTTTAAGGAAATGCACGTCCCCCGTGGCGACAACGGGCTTGCCTAACTTATCGGCAAGTTCTACAACCTTGCGGTTAAAGTCCTTTATAACCTCGTCGCTTGTGACCCTGCGGAAGCGGTTGGGTATAACCGCGCCCGTCTTCTTGTCCTTTTTGTCGGGGTATGAGGACTCGCGCACCATAAAGGCGTTGTTGCCAAGCGGCTGAATTTCGAGATAATCGTAATAATCGGCAATTCTTAAAAGCTCCTCCTCGGGTTTTCCGTCCACAATCGCCCTGTAAAGCTCGCCCTGCTCGCAGGCGCTCCCTATAATAAGCCCCTCCCGCAGAGTGTCAAGCTTACTGCGAAGGGTAATCGGTCTGCCCTTAAAGTTATTGAGGTGCGCGTCCGACACTAATTTATAAAGGTTTTTAAGCCCCGTAAGATTTTTTACAAGTATTATCTGGTGACAGCGGTATTTTGCTGTCTGCTTTGCGTTTAGCCCCGTAATATCATTGTTAATATCGTCAACAAAATAGGCTTCCACGCCGTAAATAACCTTAAACTCGCCGCCGCCCTTTCTTATCGCCTTGACCGCTCCCGCGGCGGCGGGATATGCCTGAACAACGCCGTGGTCGGTAATCGCGACCGCCTTGTGACCCCATTTGTACGCCTGATTTACAATATCGGCTGCGGAGGAAACCGCGTCCTTTGCGGACATATTGGTGTGGCAATGAAGCTCCACACGCTTTTCGCCCTCGTGAGAGTCGGTCTCTTCATATTTTTGCAATAGAGCCATAGCCTTTGGCTTTACCCTGAACTCATTTTTATAGTTATCAAACTCGTATGTACCGTTTACAAGCAGAAAAGCACCGTCCTTTACGGGGGCTACCTCCCCTAAACGCCGAGGATCAATAAACATATTGGCGGTAAGCGAATTTGTATAATCGCTGAATGAAAATGTAAGAATATTCGATTCGCCGCGCTTGGTGTTTATCGTGCGGATCTCTGTGCCGAAAACCTCGCCCCAACAGCAGATTTCGGTATCCTCGGGGGTGACCTCAATCATTTTCTTGGTACCCGTATTAATACCTCTGCCGTAAAAGACCTGCGGATTATCAAGGTATACTATACCGTTTTCGGGCTTTTCCTGCCGCTTTTCAAACTTGATTTCCTTTTTGGGAGCGGCGGGTTTGTCCGCTTTAGGGGCTTGCTTGCGCTCCGTATGTTCGGGGGCTACAACCTTAGGTATTTCCATCTCCACCGCATCAAGCTGACCGTCAAAGGAGAGGGTGACTTCCTTTCCGAAACGCTCCCTTATTATCGCACGAAAGGCGTTTTCAAAGCCGCTGTCAAGAATTTTAGCATATCCGCCGTATTTTAAGGTTATGCCCACATTTTCGCCCGTAAGCTTATACTCCGCGCCGTTAAAATAGCCGTTTAAAGCCGCGTTTTTGACCTTGATTTCGGCTATTATATCGGCACAGGCGGCGCTGTCAAGCGCGCTTTCGCCGTAAATAAATGATACTTCACAGGAATTAAGCCTTAACGCCGCTGAAAGCGAGTTATGCAGGGCATTCCGCTCATTCATTGTTATGTAATTTTCGGACTTAAGGGTTATATCAAGGGTTCTTTCCTCCATATCGAGCCCGCAATGCTCGACTATGCAATTTTGCACAGCGTCAAATGAGGGGATATTTGCACCGAATATATCCGAAAATAAAGCCTTAGCCACTATTTACACTCCGTTTTTTTACATTTTTTCAATTTCGTCTAAAAGCTCGTCAAGCAGGCGTTCCTCGGGGATTTTGCGGATAATCTCGCCATGCTTAAAGAGCAGTCCGCAGCCGTCGCCGCCGGCTATGCCGATGTCCGCCTCTCGCGCTTCCCCGGGGCCGTTTACCGCACAGCCCATAACCGCCACGGTTATATCCTTATTAACTCCCGAAAGTCTTTTTTCAACCTCGCTTGCAAGACCGATAAGGTCAATCTTTGTTCTTCCGCAGGTGGGGCAGGAGACGAATTTAATCCCGCCGCCCCGAAGTCCCAAGGCTCTCAGCAGCTTAATACCCGATTCCACCTCTTTTACGGGGTCGTCGGTAAGTGAAATTCTTATTGTAGCGCCGATATTACGCAAAAGCAGTCCGCCTATACCCGCGGCTGATTTTATGGTACCCATTTGCTCCGTTCCCGCCTCGGTTACCCCTAAGTGCAGGGGATAGCGGCACTTTTCGGCGGCAAGCTCGTAGGCTTTATACATCTTCCTTACATCCGAGCTTTTAAGGGAAAGCACAATATCGTCAAAATCGAATTTTTCAAGTAAAGAAATATGGTAAAGCCCGCTTTCCACCATCGCCTCGGGAGTGGGCGAGCCGTATTTTTCGAGTATGCTCTTTTCAAGCGAGCCCGAATTAACGCCGATTCTTATGGGCACTCCCGCCGTTTTGCAGGCAGCGGCGACCGCTTTAACCTTATCGTCCGAGCCGATATTACCGGGGTTAATGCGGATTTTATCCGCCCCCGCGTGGACGCTTTCGAGGGCTAATTTATAGTCAAAATGAATGTCGGCGACAACGGGTATCGAAACGCTTTCCTTAACGGCGGCAAGGGTTTTCACAGCCTCAATATCGGGCACGGAAATTCTTACAATATTGCACCCCGCCGCTTCTAACAACTTTGCCTGATTAACATTCCCCTCGACATTATGCGCGGGAACGCAGAGCATCGATTGTACCGTTATGGGTGAGCCGCCGCCGATTGCGACCCCACCTGCGAAAACCTTTTTTGTTTTATCGTTTGTATACAAAGTAAATCACCCCGTAATAAGCGACCAAATATCCTTTGCAGTAATAAGCAGCATAAAACCGATTAAAATTGCAAATCCCGCCGCGTGAACCGCCGCCTCGTACTTTTGCGGTACGGGCTTTCTGAAAATCATTTCTATTAAAATAAACAACAGTCTTCCGCCGTCAAGCGCGGGGATTGGCAGGAGATTGAAAATGCCTAAATTAATGGTTATAAGCGCCATAATCGGCAGTATGTTTTTAAGGCTCTGCTTTGCCGCCGAGCCTATTACCGCCGTGACCCCTACAGGGCCCGACACCGCGCTGATACCGTATTTGCCGGTTATAAGGTCGATAAGGGAGCGCCATACCACCGCACAGTAGGAGGCGGCGGTAGAGAAGGTCTGCTTTATAAATGACCCCACCGTCTTTTTTATGCCGTAGACCCTGAAATCCACATTTAAATAGCTGATGCCGTTCTCTTCGGAGGTTTCAAAGGCGACATCCTTTAGCTCTACCTTTTTGCCGTCACGCTTTACGGTAATATCTATTTTCCCGTCCTTTACATTAGTAAAGGCGTAGCTTAAATCGTAGGTGGAGAAAATTTTTCTGCCCTCGACCGCCACGATTTTATCGTCAATCTGAAGTCCGCTCTGCTCGCTTACCGCATTTTCGGCAAACTCTGCTACCACGGTTGAAGTAAAGCGGCTTTCGGGAGCAAGAGTTACTCCCACAATTATAAGCCCCAAAAGCAGATTGAAAATAGCCCCCATTGCGACTATAATAAACCGTCTTAAGGGCTTTTTGTTGCAGAAAGCACGCTCGTCGCCGCTTTCCTCGTCCTCGCCCTCCATAGCGCAATAACCGCCCAAGGGTATAAGATTAACCTTATATTCAGTCTCCTTTCCCTTCTTTGAAAAGAGCTTTGGACCGAATCCCACCGCGAACTCGTTTACACGCACGCCCAAAAGCTTTGCGGCGATAAAATGCCCAAATTCGTGAATTATAATAAGCAAAAGGAAAAGAAACACCGCAACAAGATATGGCCACACATTACCCCATACATTTAAAAACGCCGAAATAACAATCACCTGCTGAAAATTTTTTTAGAAATTATTACGGACGACCGATGGTCCCCCTACGAAGATTATTTTAATCTTAAAACAATAATTACGAATTACGAATTACCAATTAACTCCCTCGCCGCTCTGTCCGCCTCAAACACATCCTCTATGGTGTATTCCTTTTTATTATTGACCGAAATGAGGGCTTTTTCCGCCATTTCGGCAATCTGTAAAAATTTAATTCTGCCCTCAAGGAACAAAGCGACCGCCTCCTCGTTAGCTCCGTTTACCGCCGCGGGGGCAAGACCGCCCCGCTTTACCGCCTCAATGCAAAGGGGCAGACAGCGGAATGTCTCGGTATCGGGCTTTTCAAAGGTCAGCGTGCCTATATCCGCAAGGCTTAAATGCTCGAAGGCAAAATCCGCCCGCTCTGGATAGGTTAAGGCGTACTGAATAGGAAGTCTCATATCGGGCGTGCCTAACTGGGCAATAACCGCCCCGTCGGACAGCTCAATTCCCGAATGAACTATACTCTGCCTGTGGACTAACACCTCTATATCATCGGGTGCAACATCGAAAAGCCTCACCGCCTCTATAACCTCAAGCCCCTTGTTCATAAGGGTGGCGGAATCCACCGTGATTTTCGCCCCCATAGACCAATTAGGGTGGTTAAGCGCGTCCTTTACGGTAACGCTTTCAAGCTCTTCTTTGGTCTTGCCGTAAAACGGGCCTCCCGAGGCGGTGAGCAGTATTTTCTTAAGCGAGCCTTTGGGAGCGCCCTGTAAAGACTGAAAAATCGCCGAATGCTCGCTGTCAACGGGCAAAAGCTTTACCCCTGTTTCGTCAAGTCTGCGGTTGACAATTTCGCCCCCCGCCACAAGTGTTTCCTTGTTTGCAAGGGCTATTGTTTTTTTGGCGTCAATCGCTGCAAGGGTAGGTCTTAGCCCCGCAATGCCGACAATAGCGTTTAAAACAATGTCACCCTCATACTGTGCGGCGGCGCAGACCCCCTCCCCGCCTGAAATCACCTTAATATCGGTATCCGCAAGGCGGACTTTAAGGTCGTTTGCCGCTTGTTTATCCGAAACGGCGACAATATCCGGCTTAAATTTTCTCGCCTGTTTTTCAAGAAGCTCGGTGTTTTTCCCTGCCGCCAAAGCGGTTACCTTATAGCCGTTTCTTTCGGCAACCTCTAACGCCTGAACGCCTATTGAGCCTGTGGAGCCTAAAATTATCAGTTTTTTCATCACATTATCCCCGCGGTTACAAAGATTGAAAAGAGGGGGGCTATCATAATTATACTATCAAATCTGTCAAGTATTCCACCGTGACCCGGAATTAAATTCCCGTAATCCTTAATTCCCGCCGTGCGCTTTATAGCCGAGGCGAAAAGGTCGCCTATCATTCCTAAAATACAGAAAGGAACTGTTAAAAGAAGGGCGGCTAAAAGCTTTTCGGTAACAGAAAAGGCGAAAACCAAAATAAGGGATACGACAATGCTCGACATAATTCCACCCACAGCCCCCTCAACGGTTTTTTTAGGGCTTATCTCGGGGCAGAGCTTGTGCCGACCTAATGTACTGCCCACAAAGTAAGCACCCATATCGCAAATGCTGGAAAAATTAAGGAGCAAAAGCAGATAGAAAATGCCGTCCATATGCGAAATTATACCGCCCAAACAGCTAAAAGCATAGGCGTAGGGCAGCGGAAATCCGAACAGGGCGGCAATCTGCGCCAAACCGAAATCCTTGTGATTTGTGAGAATAACTATTGCCGCAAAGATAAAATAGAGTATAATAAGCCCCGAAAAAACGTAAGACCAATAATTGTAAAATTTCGTTGATTGGGATACTACTGTATCCGCGGAATAGGGAAAAAATGAATATATTAAACCTTGTAAATTCTCATCCGCTCCCACAACGAAAAGCACCGAAAAGGCGCACGCACCTATAAGCGCCGCCTTCGACTTGATTCCCGCCGCGTTATGCAGGAGTTCATAAATCGCAACCGCCGTTACGGCGGGGGTAAAAAAAGTTATAAAAACAATCGACGCCGCCACTAACGTATTATCC
>OGOX01002178.1_pt1 | contig 11601 bp, 9 predicted proteins | sample 1552761 | NCBI WGS metagenome assembly OGOX01 (sample SAMEA2580212, study PRJEB22360) | human gut metagenome | biome: human gut; feature: human-associated habitat; material: faeces | place: Denmark | collected 2008/2010
CTGTCGGCCGTTTCGGGCCGTTTATCCGTCATGACGGTAAATTTGTTTCTATTCCGAAAGATTTGAATCCGCTGACGATTACGGCAGAGGAAGCAATTGCTTTGATCGAAGGGAAAAGGGTGAAAGACGAACAACGTTTTATCAAGAAGTTCGAGGAGGATCCGGAGATGGAAATCCTGAAAGGTCGCTTCGGTCCTTATATTTCTTATCAGAAAGCGAACTATCGTATTCCGAAAACGGTAACCGACCCGACAGTCCTGACACTTGAAGATTGTAAAAAGATCATAGCCGAAGCTGGAGAAAAACCGGCTGCAAAGAAGACAACGCGTAAAAAGAAAGCCTGACAAAAAGCTTACTTATTATTGATTGCAAAAACAACTGTCATACTATCATGCTCTGCTCTTGATATTATGAATATCAATGTTTGTGTGAGATGATAGTAGGCATGATAGATGTTTTTTCAACTATCATGCTATCATAAAGACTGTATCTTTTTTACGCGTTTTATATAGCTTATTTTCATAAGAATAACTACATATTTTTATTGAGACCCGGATGTCGGCTACCTGCAGACCCGGGTGTCGATACCCGTCAGATGGAGGTATAAAAGGCTCTGATACGGGTATTTCAGGGAGAAGATCTAATGTCTTTTGTGTAAAAAAGTAACGTGTTCCGGCAAAAAAGGCTTATGCTTTCCTGAAAACATTCTGTTTTTAACACTTTTGGAGTGTATCTGTTTCGGGTAAAACGGCTAAAATGATGGTTAAACAACTGATTTATGATAGTTGCATGATAGTTAAAAAGGAAACTGTCATGCCTATATGTTATGATGTTCAAGTTATATACAAGAAACATGATAGTATGATAGTTGTTTTTTTTAATTCATTATAGTACTGATAAGTTTGAACCGTAAATGCAGATTTACCGGTGAACTAACGGGTAAGGCTGAACCTCGTGCCGCAAGCTCTCTTTTGCCGTCTGCTTTAGCTGATGAATAGATGATTGTTCCCGGCTTTGCCGGTTCCTCTGTGGTTTTTTAACCCCTTTAAATACAATACAAGCTGTGAATGGGGTGTAAGAATGGTTAATGAATATTAAATAATGAGCTTGTCGGGAACTTTTTGCAATGATTCGGCGTCTTATATTTACGAGTGATTATTATAAATGAAAAAGTAAAAAATGAAAAAAGCTATTTTGACACTTTTGATGATTCCTGCTTTTGTCGGGATGTTGTTTTCTTGCTCTGAAGTCAAAACGGATGCAAAGAAGTTGGAAGGTAAATGGAATATTGTGGAAGTAAAAGGAGAAAAAATACTGAAAGAAGGTTTGCCCAATATGGAGTTTGATATGAAAGATAATAAAGTTCACGGTAATGCCGGATGTAATATCTTTAATTCGACTGTCGTGCTGGACGACCAGGATATTTCTTCCATCACGATCAACCCCGCAGCCACTACCATGATGGCTTGTCCGGATATGGAGATCGAAGATGCGATCTTGAAAGCTATGGGAAACGTGAAAGGTGTGAAGGCCGGCCAGTCCGAAAATGAAATGTTGCTGGTCGATGCTGACGGTAACGTGTTGATGGTTTTGTCAAAAAACTAATTGGATAGAAATGAAGAAGTACATGTATCTTTGTCTTGCGGCGTTGAGTATCGGTATCTTTGCTTCTTGTAAGGCGAAAAAAGGTGTGGAAGCGACTTTCTCCGACCTGGATGGTAGTTGGAATATTGTCGAATTGAACGGCAAGGTGTTGAATCCTGCCGAGACGAATCAAGTCATCGAGTTCGACGTGGCTCGCCATTCCCTTTCCGGAAGAGCTGGATGCAATCGGATGATGGGGCAGATCGAATACAGCGATTCCCGCAAGAATATCATTAAATTCCCGCAGGTTGCGACAACGCGTATGGCTTGTCCGGATATGAGTGGTGAGCGTGAATTGTTGCAGGCTTTGGATAAAGTCGTTCGCTTTGATGCAGTAGGTGAGGTGAAACCGGTCAATAAAATCGCTTTATATGGCACGGACAATACCAAATTGATGGTAATTGAAAAGAAGTGACTTTCATTGTGAAATGTTTGGAAGGCGGTTCCGGTTGTGACGGGCCGCCTTTTTTATTTCGGCCTGCAAGGGATGATCAGGGTGAAGCGGCTGCCTTTTCCTTCCTGGGAAGAAAGGGTGATTCGCCCCTCCAGGCGCTCGGCGATGGTTTGACAGATCGATAGGCCCAGTCCGGTACCTTGTGCAAATTCGTCCACCTTGAAGAAACGTTCGAACACTTTCTTCTGGGCCTCTTCCGACATGCCTTTTCCTGTATCTTCGACAAAGACATGAACTTCTTTCTCCTCCTTCTTATAGACAGCTCCTAACAGGATGTGCCCTTTAGTGGTGAACTTGACGGCATTGTTGATGAAATTCGTAATCACTTGCGTGAACCGGAAACGGTCTACATGAATGATAAGTTCCGTTTCTTGGAATTCTTTCAGGAAACGGATATTCGACGGCATAAGCAGGTGATGTGTCTGGTAGATCTCTTCTAACAGTTCGTTTAGAGAGCAATCGTCGAAAGCGAAAGACATCCGTCCCGACTCAATGCGCGAGAGTTCCAGGATATCATTAATCAGTTTCAGCAGCAGATTACTGTTTTTGTTGATCGTATTGCGGAAAAGGTCTTTTTCTTCATCGGTCAATTCCTTTTCGTCTTGTAATAGGTTGGTGAAACCGACTATCGCATTTAACGGTGTGCGTATCTCATGGCTCATGTTGGCGAGGAATGCCGATTTCATCTTATTGGCTTCTTCGGCTCGCTCTTTCTCTTCGATCAACCGGAGTTGCACCTGCCTTTTCCGTTCGCTTTCGCGGTAGTACATGTAAATGAGGTGAAGGATGATATAGACGATTGCTATGACGAGCAGGATTCCGCCTGCAATAATATAGTTTAGGTAACGGACTTCCAGTGGCATGTTATAGATGATGCTTCCCTGTGGCAGATCGCTCAACCGTATGTTGAAACGTTGCATCTCTTTCCAGTCGAAAGCAAATGTTTTGGGGCTTTCTACGATAGGAATGTCATTTGGAGAAGTGCCTTTCAGGATGCGGGCAGCTGTTTGGGCAACACAATCAGCCTGGATTTGCAAGGTAGTGAAATAGCCACCGGTGATCCCTCTGTTGTCGTTGAACCCGTTGTTAATGACTGTGAAGTTCGGCACATTGGCCAGGCGTCCGACGGTCAGGACATTGAAGTCGAGAATGATTTGTATGCAGGCGGTGTAAGGCTTGTCTTCAAATACCCAAAGAAGCTGGCGGGCGGTCAGGTTGGCTGTTGAGGTCGTATATAAGGCAGAAGCGCCTTCTTTGCCGGGCTGGATTTCCGTGGAAGTAGTTTGGGGCCTTGTTTGATACAATCCTTCGTAAACAGCTATTCCATGTCCCTGGATATTGTCCATCAACGTTTCGAACGCTTTTCTGCCGATGAATTCTTTCGTTTTGAAGATCAGTATTTTTGATCTTCCGTATAGTTTTTCGATCAGTTGTATGTTTTTCAGATATTCAGGCTTGTCCCAATAACCCGTGAAGTTGGGATGCTGTTCCAATAGTTCCCAGTTGGGAAAGTTGACACCTGAAAAGACAACCGGAATCGTCTTGCCGAGCGGATGGTTGCAGGCCATTAAAGTATAGGTAGCCTGATCGTCATTGGAAATGATGATGTCCGGTTTGAAACTTAAAGTGTCGAGAAAGGAGTACATCCGGGCTTCTTCGTCTGTGGCATTATAGCGTTCGCAGTCCAGGTAGAATGTGTGGATGGAAGAGTATATCTGCTTTTCCTCCAGTTCCTCGTGCAGCAGCTTGTCGAACTTGGAGTAGGCACTCAGGCTTTGATTGTATGACTGTATGACAAGGACATTAAACAGTTCCTTCCCTTTTTTATCGGAGGAACCCTTTGCTTCACGCGGAAAACAAAGGGCCAATATCAATATCGCTATGTATATATGTATTTTCAAGGAAGAAGCACTTATCAATTGTACCCGTATGTTTTAAAAAACCGTTCAAAGTTAACGATAATCGGGATATAACAAGTACTTCTTTCTGATTTTCTTATATTTATTTAATGCCGGTTGCCAACTTGCGCGTATTTCGTTCTCCTTTAAGCCGCGGACAATCTGGAAACGTAATTCTTTTGTCCCGGCAAGCAGGTCGAACCATTGTGGGCGGGTGAAGAAAAAAGCTTGGTCGTTGCCTGCTTTATTATAGAAATCAAGGAGGAATTTCAGCGTCAATCCCCCGGTAAAGGGATATTCTCTCAAGTCCGTGCCGTAGCATTCCTTGTCCTTATGCAACGGTTTCGTGTCGAAACCTGGCAAGGAGGTGGGCGTAAAGGTGAAATCTCCGTATCTGGCATCGGGTGCTCCCAATATCTGGAATGGATAATAGGTCCCGCGACCGACACTGATATTGGTCCCTTCGAAGAAACAGAGTGAAGGGTAGAGACGGATCGACTGGTCGTTCGGCAGGTTGGGAGAGGGCTTTACCGGTAACCAGTACGGATCTCCGTGACGCCAGTTTTCCATCTTGACGATATGCAGTTTACAGGTGTCGGGAGTACTTTTCAGCCAACCTTCCTTGTTGATCATCCAAGCCAGTTCGCCAACCGTCAGACCGTGCAGTATGGGTAATGGGTCAACGCCGACAAAGGATTCGAATCCTTTCTGGCGGACAGGACCGTCAACGAAGTCGTTCGGGTTAGGGCGATCCAGGACGATAAATTCGACATCGTTTTCGGCACAGGCTTCCATCACATAATGCATGGTGCTGATGTAAGTATAAAAGCGGACTCCGACATCCTGAATGTCGAACACGACCACGTCCAAGCCGGCCAACTGCTCGGCTGTCGGCTTCTTGTTCTTTCCGTATAGGGATATGATGGGGACTCCTGTTTTTACGTCACGGCTGTCTTTGATCTCGGCTCCCGCATCGGCCGTCCCGCGGAAACCATGTTCAGGGGCGAACACTTTCTTTATGTTGATACCCTCTTCCAACAAGGCGTCCAGCAAATGCTTCTGCTGCTTTTCGAGGATGGAGGTTTGGTTCACTACTAATCCGACCTGTTTGTCTTTCAACAGACGGGTAACGACGTCCATACGTTCGGCTCCCAATTTTAGAGGGGCTTTCTGTGGAGTGACGGCCTGGATTTCAGACATTAAGAACAGGCTTAACAGCCAGAAGGCATACCTGATAACTGTTCTCATAGACTCATTCCTTACTATTTGTTTCTGCAAAAGTAACGATTCTTTTTGTTTATTGCGTATCTTTGTCTCTCAATAAAGCGATTGATTGTTATGAACCCTTTAGATATTATTGCCAAATATTATCCGGTAGGTTCGGAGGCGTACCGGATTTTGGTTATTCATAGTAGAAGTGTGGCAGATAAAGCTTTGGCTATAGCCCGGATGCATCCGGAGATGAATCTTGACCTTACCTTTGTAGAAGAGGCAGCTATGCTGCACGATATCGGTATTTTCCGTTGTAATGCTCCCGATATCGATTGTCATGGAGATGCGGAATATATTTGCCACGGTTATCTGGGGGCCGAATTGATGCGGGCGGAAGGTTATCCCCGCCATGCCCGCGTGTGCGAACGGCATACGGGAACAGGTATTACGCTGGCAATGATTGAAGAACGAGGTTTGCCTCTTCCGCACCGGGACTTTATGCCGGAAACCTTGGAAGAACAACTGATTTGCTACGCCGACAAGTTTTACAGCAAAACGAAACTGGACAAAGAAAAATCTGTCGAAAAGGTAAAACAGGGCCTTTCGAAGTATGGAAACGAAACTGTCGAACGGTTTGATAACTGGTGTAAACTCTTTTTAGGGGAATAAAAAGGGATTGGCTCGCTAAATTGTTATACATTTGCCCGCTGTAACACACTGCAAATAACGACGGAATGTTTTTGAAATACAAATGCCTGATTATTTTGTTGCTTTTCCTTACTGGAAACATGATGACTGAGGCGCAGGAACTTATAGCCCCGACCGATACCGTGATGGCCGTTGTGGGCGATACGGTCGTATCTGCCGGACAAGATAGTGTGCTTGCGTTAGACAGTGTACCGAAGAAGCAGACAGGGCTGGACGCTCCGGTTTCTTACCAGGCGAAAGACTCCATCATCATGACGGGAGCGAACTGGGCTTATCTATTTGGGGAAAGCGATGTGAAATATCAACAAATCGAACTTCAGTCCGAGAAAATCGAGATGAATATGGACAGTAGCCTGGTGTATGCCACTTTCGGCCTCGACTCGATCGGGGAGGAATTCGGCTATCCTCTTTTCAAAGATGGCGACCAACAGTATGAATCCAAGACGATGCGCTATAATTTCGGTACGAAAAAAGGATATATCACAGATGTGATCACGCAACAAGGCGAAGGTTATGTGACGGCCGGACGTACCAAAAAGATGGACAACGATGTCCTGAATATGAAGGGGGGACGGTATACGACTTGCGACGAGCATGATCACCCCCATTTCTATATCCAGATGACGAAGGCGAAAGTCCGCCCGAAGAAAAATATCGTGACGGGTCCCGTCTATATGGTGTTTGAGGACGTCCCGCTTTATCCGATCGGTCTGCCTTTCTGTTTCTTCCCGTTTTCGAGCTCTTATTCTTCGGGCATTATCATGCCCACTTTCGGGGATGAAAGTTCGCGTGGTTTCTATCTGCGCGACGGCGGGTATTATTTTGCGTTGAGCGATTATATGGACCTGGCCTTGACCGGTGAAATCTATACGAAAGGTTCTTGGGGACTGTCGGCTCGTTCTTCTTATCGGAAACGGTATAAGTTTTCGGGCAGTTTCAATGCCTCCTATCTGGTTACCCGTTTGGGCGACAAGGGACTTCCCGATTATAGCTTGTCTAAGGACTTCAAGCTGAACTGGACACACTCGCAGGACCCGAAGGCAAATCCGTACCGGACTTTCTCGGCGAGTGTGAACTTTGCGACCAGCAGTTATGACCGTAATAACCTGAACAGCTTCTATCCTGGCTCGCAAGGTTTTGCAGATGCGAACCAGAATACCAAAGGGTCCAGTATCAGTATAACACAGCGTTTCCCGAATAATCCGTTCAGTATTTCGGCTACCATGAATGTGAACCAGCGTTCGAAAGACTCGACGATCTCGCTGACATTGCCTGATATTACAATTACGATGAGTCGTATCTTCCCGTTCAAGCGGAAGAATGCGGTCGGAAAAGAACGTTGGTATGAGAAGATTTCCATGAGTTACAACGGTTACCTGCGTAATAGTATCGATACGAAAGAAGACAAATTGTTCAAGTCGAGCTTGGTGAAGGATTGGCGGAATGCCATGCAGCACCAGATTCCGGTGAGTGCTACTTTCTCTTTGTTCAAGTATTTGAATATCTCGCCGTCGTTCAATTATACCGAACGTTGGTACACCAATAAGGTGGAAAAAGCATACGACATGCAGAAGAAGCAGGTGGTTGCGCGTGATACGACTTATGGTTTCTACCGCGTATTCGATTACAGCACATCCGTTTCAGCTTCCACCACGCTATATGGTTTCTATAAACCGTTGCCGTTTTTGGGTGACAAGATCAAGATGATTCGTCATCGTTTCGAACCTTCGGTAACGTTGAGTTATACGCCTGATTTTGGAGCTTCCAAATATGGTTTCTGGAAAGATCTTATGTATGAAGATCAATATGGACAGACGCAGCAGATCTCTTATTCGCCGTTTGAAGGCGGTATGTTTGGGACGGCCCCTAACGGGAAGTCGGGGAGCGTGAGTTTTCAGTTAGATAACAATCTCGAAATGAAGATCAAGTCGGATCGCGATTCGACAGGTGAGCGTAAGATCAGTCTGATCGATAAGTTGTCGTTGGGGATGAGTTATAATATGGCGGCCGATTCGTTCAAGTGGAGTGACTTGAGTGTAGGCTTGCGTCTCAAGTTTTCGAAGAGCTATACATTGAACCTGAACGGTACGTTCGATACCTATACCTATGGCTACGATGAAGCGACGAAGACCGTTCGCCGGTTGGATATTCCGCGTTGGCAGGCCGGTAAAGGATTAGGCCGTTTGCGCCAGACCGGTACGAGTTTCTCTTATACCTTTAATAATGATACGTTCGGCAAATTGTTCGGCAAGAAAGATAATAACGACGATTCCAACAACCCTCCGACAGACCCCAATGCATCGAACGATCCGGAATTCGAACAAATCTCTTCGGGAGAGGAAGGGGACCAGCAGGGTAAAATGGAAGGAGGCCGATTGCGTGGTGCCAAGAAAGATACGGGTGAGTTCGATTCGTATGGCTATATGGTCAATAAAGTGCCCTGGAGCCTTTCGTTCAGCTATAGCATGCAATTGCGTTATGGAGACTTTGACCCGAGCAAGCTCGAATATAAGTACAAGCTTACACATGCATTGAGCTTTAACGGTAATATCCAGCCGACGAAGAACTGGCGTTTTAACTTTAATGCCACCTATGACTTCGATACGCATAAGATATCCTATATGACTTGCAATATCACTCGCGACCTGCATTGCTGGCAGATGACTGCCAGTTTTGTGCCGGTGGGACCTTATAAGTCCTATACCTTCAATATTGCAGTAAGTTCGTCTTTGCTGAAAGACCTGAAATGGCGCCAGAGCAGCAACTATCGTGACGGGCAGAAATGGGAGTAATTCCAATTGTCAATTGATAATTACCAATCTATTGGTGTCTGTCCGGTTGCGATCAGATAATCATTTGCTTTGCTGAAATGCTTGTTCCCGAAGAATCCGCGGTAAGCGGAGAGGGGAGACGGATGAGCCGATTTCAATATCAGGTTGCGGGAGGCGTCGATGAAAGCGCCTTTCCGTTGTGCATACGACCCCCACAGGATGTAAACGATATGGCTTCGCTCTTCTGTCAGGCGGTGGATTACGGCATCCGTGAATTCTTCCCAACCTTTATTCTGGTGTGAGCCGGCTTGGTGTGCACGAACCGTCAGGGTTGCATTGAGAAGCAGGACGCCCTGGTCCGCCCAACGGAGCAGATTGCCGGTTTGCGGCATGGGTTTGCCTAAATCGCTTTCGATTTCTTTGAAGATGTTGACGAGCGACGGGGGAAAGGGTGTCCCGTCTTGGACGGAGAAACAAAGTCCGTGTGCCTGTCCGGGTTCATGATAGGGGTCTTGTCCGAGAATGACTACTTTGACTTTGTCGAACGGACAGTGTTCGAACGCACTGAAGATACAGGGACCAGGAGGATAGACGGTTCTTTGGCGGTATTCTTCTTTAACAAAGGTGATCAACTGGCTGAAATAATCCTTTTCAAACTCAGAACTTAATCGTTCTTTCCAGCTCTGTTCTATCTTGACGTCCATAATGGTAATTGAAAATTGAAAATTAGAAATTGGAAATTCTCTTTATTACGCGAATATCAGAAATAATTATCAATAATCCATCCTTAATTTTCAATTTTCAATTTTTAATTATCAATTAGATCAAGTACATACCGGCAGCACGGGCTTCACGACGCATTTCTTCCGGCCATATACTTGCTTGAATTTCACCGATATGGGCTTTGCGGAGGTAAAACATACACAAGCGACTTTGTCCGATACCTCCCCCGATACTTAGAGGCAGTTCGTTGTTTAGCAAGCGTTTGTGGAAATATAGTTCTTTTTTTTCTTCCGCGTTGCAAATCTCCAACTGGCGGAGCAAGGCTTCCTTATCCACACGAATACCCATGGAGGACAGTTCGAGCGAACGGTTCAGTACTTCGTCCCAGACGAGCAGGTCGCCGTTTAATCCGACTTGTCCGTTTTCTGCAATTGTCGACCAGTCGTCATAGTCCGGAGCGCGTCCGTCATGTTTCTCTCCGTTGCTTAACTTACAACCGATACCGATAATGAAAACGGCTCCGTATTCTTTCGTAATCGCATCTTCCCGTTCTTTCGGCGTGAAGGTCGGATATTTTTGCAATAAATCTTCGGAGTGTATGAAATGGATTTGCTGGGGCAATGTAGGACGGATTTCAGGGAACATCTCATAGACCAGATATTCGGTACGTACCATGGCTGCGTAGATGCGACGTACGATTTCTTTCAGAAAATCTACATTCCGTTCTTCGGCTCCCATGACGCGTTCCCAGTCCCATTGGTCGACATATAAAGAATGTAGGTTTCCCAACTCTTCGTCAGAGCGGATAGCGTTCATGTCGGTATAGATACCGTAGCCTTTTTCGATTTGATAATCAGCAAGAGTAAGGCGTTTCCATTTGGCAAGCGAATGGACGATTTCAGCTTTGGCATCGTCCAAATCCTTGATCGGAAACGTGACCGCACGTTCCGTTCCGTTCAGGTCGTCATTGATACCCATCCCTTTTAAAACGAACAACGGAGCAGTGACGCGCCGCAACCGTAATTCGGAAGACAGGTTTTGCTGGAAAAAGTCTTTGATCTTTTTGATACCCATCTCGGTCTGCGATAAGTTCAATAAAGCCTTATATCCTGCTGGTTTAATTAAGTAACTCATATACTTGTTGTGCTTTATGTTTGTGAATAATGCGTGGCAAAGATACTAATTAATGGCAAAATAGCAATTATGTGCCTTTTTTTATTTGCAAAATGGAAGTGATTGTCGTTAGGATGCTTGCAAAATATCAAAAGTAATCTTTTTTTGCCCGTTCATTTGTTTTCCTGCAAGATTATATATACTTTTGCGCTGTCTTTGGCTGGGTAGCTTAGCTGAATAGAGCGTCAGATTCCGGTTCTGAAGGTCGTGGGTTTGAATCCCACCCTGGTCACAAAAGGATTTCCAAGTGTTGGAAGTCCTTTTTTTATGGGGTTACGCGTAAACTTTTCTTTTTTATTTATGTTTTATAAATGAATAACTAATTTAAGAAAGAACAAAGATTATGTCAGTGGTTTATAAATTTCTTTTTCCTGCCAAGCCGGTAGGAAATGCTTTTTCTCTTTTTTTGTTGGCGTTGCGTATCCTTTTCGGAGTATTGCTGCTTTCGCATGGTATCCAGAAATGGACGAATTTTAGTGTCATGTCGGAATCTTTCCCGGATCCATTGGGTGTAGGAAGTACGTTGTCGTTGGGGCTGGCTGTTTTCGGTGAGGTATTTTGTTCCGTAGGCTTTATATTCGGTGCGTTTTATCGTCTGGCTATGATCCCGATGGTCTTTACAATGGGAATGGCTTTTTTTGTGATACACGGGAATGATCCGTTTGCCGTGAAGGAACTGGCCTTTATTTATCTGGTGGTATTTGTGCTGATGTACATAACGGGACCGGGTAAATTTTCTATCGATCATGTCATATCTTCTGCATTATATAAAAAGAAACGGTGAGGTTCTATAGGGGAAGCTGTTAGGTGTATACGAAAGGAAACAAAAAGGCGGGAATTATTATTCCTGCCTTTTTTGTTGTGTTAGCCTTCTTTTAAAGAATAGTGGGAGAATAAGGTGTTTCTTTGTGTTGGTTGGGAAATAAAAAAAGCAATCATGTAATCATGATTGCTCTTAAAAAAAAGTGGGCGTTGACGGATTCGAACCGCCGACCCTCTGCTTGTAAGGCAGATGCTC